>SXGR01578606.1_pt1 | contig 21900 bp, 22 predicted proteins | sample 3174711 | NCBI WGS metagenome assembly SXGR01 (sample SAMN11356860, study PRJNA531348) | freshwater metagenome | isolation source: freshwater sample F1-60 | place: China: Fuxian Lake, Yuxi | collected 2017-12-25 | reverse complement strand
TGTAAAGTTAGGATTTGTTGCAGCAGACTCATTGTTGCCAAGTAGATCAATTCCTGGGTTGATGTACCTGCCCATGTATAAAAGTATTGGTGGTGAAGATAAATGAGCAAGCGGGAGGTTGATGCCTATATTGCTCAGCAAAGTGAACCTAATAAGAGCAACTTAAAACATATGCGGCAATTAATTTTAGAAATTGAACCATCGCTCAAGCAAGGGATTTCCTATGGCATCCCAGCATTTAAATTAGATAAAGATGTAGTTTGTGGAATCGCAGCTAGAAAAAATGGCTGCTCCTTCTATCCATTTAGCGGCTCAGTGCTAGCAGCTCTTCGGACAGATCTTGTTAAATACAAGCAAACTAAGAGTGCCCTTCATTTTGAAACACCGCTACCTAAGACTTTAGTGCGAAAATTGATGACGCAGCGCATGGTGCAGATAATGGTCAAAAAGAAACGCAAGTAAAGTTGTAAGATTTACCTATGGCTAAATCAGATGCTAAATCAGGTGAAAGTTGCAATATTAGTCAAATAGAGTTAGATCGATATGAAAGCTTAGATCGAGAGTGGCGCGAGTATAAGATCGCAGCCCCAGCACGACGTGCGCTAGTTGATGCCAAGCTTTACAAGGTTTCAGATTTGCGAAAAATATCCCTATCTGAGTTAGAGGGCTTACATGGCATGGGTAAAAGTGCAGTTGCCAGACTTAAAGTTTTAATGAATGCAAAAAAGATTAAATTTAGATCATGAGGCGATTTTTTAATTGGGTAATCAAATTATTTACTCATCGTAGAAACTGGGTTCGGCAGATAACAGTTGCCGCAATCGCCTCAGCCACAGCTTGGGTAATTGGTGATGCCTTGGTCTATGAAGGTGGTGTGGTAGCAGCGATTATGTGCGCCCTGAGCATTCGAATCTCGCTATATAAATCCATTCGGGAAGGCTTAGGGCTGATTGTAGGAACATCAATTGGCGCAGGTGTGGCCTTATTAACTGTTTATTACTTTGGCTTTGGCGTAATAGCAATTGGTATGACGGTACTGCTTTGCTTGGTAGTAGTAAGAGGACTTCGACTTGGCGAGGTGGCGGCAGTAAATGTGCCAGTAACGGCATTAATTGTGATTGGCCCTGGAATTAGTGGCTCAACTGCAGAACATAGATTGGCCTCAACCTTAATTGGCGCGGCAGTTGGCATTATTTTTTCTTATTTTTCACACCCCAATACCCCAGCTGGTCGAACAGTTAATCAAATCTCACGGCTGGGCACCAGAGGAGCGGAATTAATAAGTGAGATGGCAGAGGGGGTAGCAGCTGGTTTAACCCAAAAACAATCTGGTGCCTGGCTCGCTAAAGCAAGGTTGTTAGTTGAGGAGATTCCAACCTTAAGATCACAAGCGATTGAGGCAAAAAGATATGCCAGATGGTCACCACTTGCTGAAGTAGATGAGGCTGAATCTTTATATATCCAAGGGGTCGCAATTGAACATATGGTGGTGCAAATTAGATCTATGGCTAGAACCTTATTTGATTCAACCTTAGATAAAAATAGAAAAAATACGGTTGATAGGCAGATCGCTTACGCACTCTCAGCCACAAGTAGTGCCATTACTGAAAAGCTAGAGTTATTAGAATCTGAAAATCGAGATTCAAAGATTGATAATATTGCTAGAGATCTTCGACTAGCAGCTGATAATCTCACCGAAGAGTTAATCGCTAAAGCTGATGATCTTCCTAGAACTCAATTTGTTAGATGTATTTCAATTGTTTCTCAAATGAAGATTATTGCAAACTCATTAGATGAAAGCTCACCAGCTCTCTACAGCGTAAGTACTCCGGGAGAACCTAGTTCAACAGCGGTAATTGGAATTTCACCAGTTAAGCAATCAACCAAGATTTGGCAGGCAATCGTTGGGGGATTACGAACTTTCTTTAGGCGGTAGTAGGATAGAAATATGATAAGTAATGAGATTTCACAGATTGCTAAAGATTATGAGGAAGCAACAAATGTCTTTCTAGCTGCTTTTGAACAATTAAAACCCTCAGATTTAGATAAGGCAAAGCAGGATGGTTGGAATGCTAGGCAGGTAATCCATCACCTGGCAGATAGTGAAGCGCAATCATGTGCTCGACTTAAGCGATTAATCGCCGAACCTGGCAGTGTTATTCAAGGTTATGATGAAAATATTTGGGCCCAAAACCCAACACTTGGTTATACCCAATTGCCAATAGAGAATTCACTAGCGCTATTTAAAGCATCTAGAGCAGCTTGCCTTGAGATAATCAATCGCCTTACTAGTGAACAGTTAGCTAATGCTGGCGTTCATACAGAGTCAGGTGCTTATGATGTTAGAAAATGGCTTAAAAGCTATATAAACCACCCGAAAGATCACGCAAAACAACTGTTAGCCGATTAACTCAGCTTTCGAGTACTTTCGCTGTGGGTGGGTACAAATCTCATCATTCATCCTCTCAGCACATGCAGCACATAGTAAATTTAATGAATTACATGGCACCTTTGGACAATCATAAAATCTATAGGCATCGCTGCCACATTTTTCACATTTGGCTATTGATTTAAATTTGTCACTAAACTCAATGGACATGCGATTATCAAAGGTATATAAAGATCCTTCCCACAACCCATCATCGCCATACTCTTTGCCATATGTAACAATCCCACCATCTAATTGATAAACCTCTTTAAACCCGCGGTTTTTCATAACAGCAGATAAAACCTCACATCTAATGCCACCTGTGCAGTAGGTGATTACTGGTTTATCCTTAATATGGTCATACTTACCACTTTCAATTTCACTAACAAAATCTCTTGTGGTTTCAACTGGTGGGATAACTGCATTTTTAAATCTACCAACCTTGGCTTCATAGGCATTTCGCCCATCAAAGAAAACAACCTCATCACCACGATGCTTTACCATCTCTTCAACCTGGTGGGGCTTTAAATGTTTGCCACCACCAACAACGCCATTTTTATCAACCTTAATCTCATCTGGATAACCAAAGGCAACAAGCTCAGGCTTTACCTTGACACTTAACTTAGGAAAATCCTGGCCGGTGCCCTCTGACCATTTGAATTTCATCTGGTTAAAGCCTTCATACCCTCTAGTTGAGCAAATATATTTCTTTAAATCATCGATATCCCCACCTAAGGTGCCATTAATGCCATAGGGCGAGATGATAATTCTTCCCTTTAAATTTAAGGATTGGCATAAGGTTTTCTGCCATGCCTTAATAGCCGCCGGATCGGTTAAAGGCGTAAAGGTGTAATACAAGATCACCTTTGAAACTGTCATAACCCAATTTTAAGCCCTAGCGAAGGGTGCTTTTGGTCAGATTAAACCTATCTATGCGATCTTAAATGTAGGCCTAAGCGGCAGATTTGAACTGGTATAGGCAGCATCGATCAAAATCGCCTGAGCCAGTGCATCCTTAGCATCACTCTTTATCGCTTTGCCTAGATCTACCGCATCGGCAAAGGCAAGTAATTGGTAGGTGTAGGTAGATATTGATGGCATATGCTCAACACGTTTACTACTACCTACCTCCACAATAACTCTTGGATCCCAGCCAGAGACCACAAAATTAGGTAGGTGCACACTTCCTTTACTTCCAGTAATAGTTAACGGGGCTTGCATAACCTCAGCCTCAAAATCTCCCTTAGCAAGCGCTGAAACTCCATTTGGATACTGCAGCTGCATATATAACTTAGTATCAATTTTGCCATCGGCAGCATTAGATTCAGTTTTAATAATACTTGGCTCACCATTTGCAACTAATTGACTAATCATTCGCTGGCTGTGAATTGCGTAGCAACCAACATCCATGGTTGCACCCCCGGCCAAATCAAATTGCAACCTTAAATCTGTCGGATCTGGCATTGGAATTAATAATGATGATTCAACCTTTATTACCTCACCAATCTCACCAGATTTAATAATTGCTAATGCTCGTTGGAAAACTGGGTGGTAGTAGTAGTGAAAGCCCTCCATAAATACCTTGCCAGATTTATTCGCCATAGCTAAGACCTCTTTTGCCTCAGCAGCATTACTTACCGCAGGTTTTTCACTTAAAACATGTTTTCCGGCAGCTAAGGCTCTTAGATTCCAAGGCCCATGTGCGCCATTATGAAGTGCGTTATAAACCACATCGATTTCGGGGTCATCAATTAAATCTTGGTATGAGGTATAGGTTTTTGCTACCTGATACTGCTTGGCAAACTCCTCAGCTCGGGATTTATCTCTAGAGGCCACAGCCAGTAATTGATGTCCGGTGGCATGTGCTGGGTAGATGATGGCACTTGGTGCAATTCTAGCTGCACCTAAAATTCCTATCCGTAGTGGATTTCTTGCTTGCTCCATATCGCTAATCTACCCCTTTATGCCTTTGCATAGTAGCGAAGCATAAACTCTTGCTTGAACTCAAAAAAACTCCCATTTTCAATACTTTTTCTCATCTTTTCCACAAGGCCAACTATGAAGTGCTGGTTGTGGATAGTAGCTAAGGTAGCTGCCACCATCTCTTTGGCTCTAAATAAATGGCATAAATAAGCTCTGGTGTAATTTTTGCAGGTATAGCAGCTGCAATCTTTTTCAATTGGGAAGAACTCTTTTTTATGTGGGGCATTTGAGATATTTACTCGACCATCCTTAGTGAAAACTGAGCTAGTTCTTGCCTGTCTAGAGGGTGCAACACAATCAAATGTATCGGCGCCATTTTCTACACCAATAAATAAATCATCTGGCTCACCTATTCCCAAAAAGTGTCTTGGTTTATCTACTGGTAGCTCCTCATTTACCCATCTTAAAATCTCACCCAAGCTTTGCTTATCTAACGCCCCGCCAATCCCAAAGCCATCAAATGATCTACCAGCAACATTCATTTGCGATAAATCCTTTGCTGCCTTACGACGTAAATCCTCATACTGAGCTCCCTGCAATACACCAAAGAGTGCTTGGTATGGTTTTCCTTTTCGCTCCTGGGTTAATCTTTCATGTTCCTGTAAACATCTAATCGCCCATAACCTGGTTCGCTCTAAAGATTTTTCTTGATAACTTCGAGTGTTGTGCAAGGTGGTGCATTCATCAAAACCAAAAATAATATCTGCGCCCAATTGATGTTGCACCTGCATAGATACCTCTGGGGTAAAGCGGTGCATGGAGCCATCTAAGTGAGATTTAAAGCTCACCCCATCATCATCGACGTGGGCCAGCCGCTGCTTATCATCGGCGATTACCTCATCTGATTCAAAGGTGTTCTCATCCATGGCAATTACTTTTTTAAAGCCCACACCCAGGGATAAAACTTGAAAACCACCAGAGTCGGTAAAGGTGGGGCCTGGCCAATTCATAAATTTTGCAACGCCACCAGCCTCATCCACCACATCAGCGCCAGGTTGTAGGTAGAGATGGTAGGCATTTGCTAAGAGTGCTTGCGCGCCCAGCTCAGTTAATGATTCAGGAAGTACTGATTTTAAGGTTGCTTTTGTGCCCACTGGGATAAAGGCTGGGGTTTTAATTTCACCATGTGGGGTAGTTATTACCCCAGTTCTACCTAATCTATTGGGAAGTTGGTTTTCAACTTTAAAGCTAAATCCTTGACTCACCAGATTCGAACCCGATCAGCTGGGGGCATAAAGTGTTTATCATTTTCACTCACGTCAAAGGCATCATAAAACTCATTCAAATTTGAAACTACCTGATTACATCTAAACTCATCCGGGGAGTGAGGATCGGTGGCAATCCTTCTTCGCACCTCCTCAGCGCGATACTTTCCTCGCCAAGATTGGGCCCAACCTAAGAAAAATCTTTGATCACCGGTGAAGCCATCAATTACTGGAGCTTGCTTTCCAGCAAGTGATATTTGATAAGCCTTATAGGCAATAGTTAATCCGCCAAGATCGCCAATATTTTCACCAATTGTCAGCGCTCCATTGACCGTTATATCTGGGGCATCACTTGGTGAGAGCTGGTCATACTGAGTGATTAATTTATTGGTTAATTTTTCAAACTCAATTCGATCTGCCTGGCTCCACCAATTTTCTAAATTTCCATCACCATCATATTTAGAGCCTTGATCATCAAAGCCATGGCCAATCTCATGGCCAATCACCGCTCCAATGCCACCATAATTAGCTGCATCATCTTCCGCTAGCACATCAAAAAATGGTGGCTGTAAAATTGCAGCTGGAAATACAATCTCATTCATCCCTGGGTTGTAGTAGGCATTAACAGTTTGTGGGGTCATATACCACTCAGAGCGATCGACAGCTTTGCCAATCTTGTTAAATTCATACTCACTAGCAAATTTAGAGATCCGAGCTAGATTGCCAATTAGATCATCTGGGGTAATAGTTAATTTGCTGTAGTCGCGCCACTTATCTGGGTAGCCAATTTTTGGAGTGAATTTATCCAACTTAATAAAGGCCTTTTTCTTCGTTTCATCCCCCATCCAGGTAAGTGCGCCAATATCCTCTCGGTAGGCCTGGATTAGATTTGCTACCAAATCCACCATCCGCTCCTTAGCTTTTTGGCCAAAATGGCGCTGGACATAGATCTGACCAACCGCCTCACCAAGTGAGCCTTCAACTAAGCCAACTGCTCGCTTCCACCTATCTTTTAGCATTGGAGTTCCAGAGAGGGTGGTGCCATAGAAATTAAAGTTCTCATGGACTAGCTCCTTATTTAAATAAGGAGCACTAGAGGAGAGAATCTGCCAGGTAAGCCAAGCTCGCCACTTTTCTAACTCAAAATTGCCCAATAAGTTTGATAGGCCGGCAAAGAAGGATGGCTGGCGAATGATTACCTGCGCCAGTACCTCTTTTGGAGTCTGGCTATCTTCAATCCAACTTTGCCACTCAAACTCTGGGCACAGCTGCACTAGCTGATCAAAGGTATTTTTGTTATAGGTCAGGGTGGCATCTCGATCCTTGACCTGATCCCAATGATTACCTGCAATTTGAGTCTCTAACTTAAGGATTAGTTCAGCAGATTGTATTGAGTTTGGTAGTTTGGCTAGCTCAAACATCTTTTCAATATGCAATAGAAAGGCTTGCCGGATTGGCTCATACTCCGCCTGGCGGTAGTAGGCCTCATCTGGTAGGGATAAGCCACTTTGTCCTAAGTAAATAATGTTCTTAGTTGAATCCTTATGATCTGTTGAAACAAATAAATAAAATAGCCCACCTAAACCTTTTGCTTCCTGCTGGGCCAAGAGTTTTATAAACTCATTTTTAGAATTAAATTTTTGCGCCGCTTCTAAATCACCCTTTATGGGTGAAATACCCAACTGTTCAATCCGCTCTTCAGCCATAAAACAGCTATATAAATCACCTATTTTTTGGGCATTACTACCTGCTGCTGGTTGATCCTTTGCTTGATCTAAAATGATTTGCTGAACCTGCTTTTCTGCCTGTTCATACAATCGGTAAAAGGCACCATCACTAGCTCGGTCGGCTGGGATGACAGATTCTTTTAGCCAGCTACCATTCATAAACCTAAATAGGTCATCCTGGGCTCGAAAAGATTTATCAATATGGGAAAGGTCAAGACCGCTGCGCATTATGGGTAAAGCCTATCGAGAAAGAAATGAGTTTTTAGACAATAAAAAACCCCGCCATTTGATTGGCGGGGTTTTTTAGTTAATAACTTACTTTGAAGCTTTCCTACGACGACGACGCTTTGGAGCAGCCTTTGCTGCTTTCTTACGACGACGACGCTTTGGAGCAGCCTTTGCTGCTTTCTTACGACGACGACGCTTTGGGGCAGCTTTAGCAGCAGCCTTACGACGACGACGCTTTGGTGCAGCCTTTGCTGCTTTCTTACGACGCTTTGCAGCCACGTAGATCTCCTATCAAAGTGGTTCGATCCGTCACCGAACCTGTTTCATGGATAAGCGTGGCACTAAATAGGAAAACTTTCCACTTATTTGGCGAAATTAATGAAGCGTGTCGCAAATGAATTTAGTTAATTTTTATCGCGTTTTTTTCTAAAAATTGGGTATTTTTCTGCCAATAATCGGTAAAAAAACTACTGGTGAGTTAATTTTTTGCCAATTTTTATCAATTTTTATCAATTTTTATCAATTTTTACATTTTTTCTGCCCAAAGTAAGGAAATTTATTAAAAATTACCCCGTTTTTCACTTTTTGATGGCGAAAAAACCGCCCATCTGCACTTTTTACTTAATTAAAGCTCTCTTGGCTGGTGGGAAAGTGGCCAGTAGCAACATCATTAGCAAACTCGGTGGCAGCATCGACCATCTCTTTGCGCAAATTTCGGTATGCCTTAGCAAGTTTTGGTGGGTTCTCAGTCATTCCCATTAGATCTGTCCAAACTAATACCTGACCATCACAATCAATTCCTGCCCCAATACCAATTATCGGGATCGATAACTCCTGGGTAATCTCTTTGGCCAAATTGGCTGGCACCGCCTCTAACACAATTGCAAATACCCCAGCCGCGGCCAGCGCTTTAGCATCAGATTTAATTCGCTCACCATCTTCACCTCGACCCTGCACCTTAAAGCCACCGAGAGTGTGAACAGATTGCGGGGTAAGACCTAGGTGTCCCATCACTGGAATACCAGCGGCAATTAATTTTTCAATTTGGGGCACAACCTTTTTACCACCTTCAAGTTTTACCGCATGCACCTTCGCCTCTTTAAAAAATCTCACTCCCGTAACTAAGGCTTGCTCCGGTGAGTTTTCATAGGAGCCAAAGGGTAGATCAGCTACCACCATTGCCTTATTTGATGCATTAACTACCGCTCTAGCCAATGGAATTAATTCATCTACCGTTACCGGAATAGTATTTTCATAACCTAAAAAATTATTACCAGCAGAGTCGCCAACTAATAAAACTGGGATATTTGCCTCATCAAATATAGCCGCCATCATCTGTTCATAGCAGGTCAGCATCGCCCACTTTTGGCCATTAGCTTTTTTGGCAGCTAAATCTAAGGTTGAAATTCGCCCACTTTGAGCATTGCTCATTTTTTCTCCTTAAGATCAAGGCCAACAGATGGTCCCTGTCTTTTTATTGAGGTGGTCAAACTTTACTTCACCTCCCACCAAGTGCGCTACTTCAGGTACTCTTGAAAAGTGAGCCAGATAGGTCAGATACGAGTTGCCCTTGCTCAGATCAATCCAACAGTTGGAGATCTGAGTAAAAATGCTGACCTAATTTCTAAGTACGCATTTGATGCCGCCAATGCTGGCGCGGTAGTAGTGGTTTATCCAGAGATGGTCTTAACTGGCTATCCAGTTGAGGATTTAGCAAACCGGCCATCCTTTAGGACTGCCTCGATGAATGCATTAGCGCAGTTAGCTCAGCGAATTAATAGTGAGGGTAATGGAGATCTAACTTTATTAGTTGGCTACCTAGGTCAATCTGAAAGTAGCAAACCCCAAAATTGCGTGGCGGTAATTTATCGAGGTGAGGTAGTTGCCACCTATATCAAACACCATCTGCCAAATTACGGTGTCTTTGATGAGTATCGAAACTTTGTGCCGGGAAATCACTCATTGGTAATCCGAGTCTGTGGGGTCGACATTGGAATTGCAATCTGTGAGGATATTTGGCAATCAGGTGGACCGGTGGCCGAACTGGCCAAACGCAATATTGGATTACTGCTGGTGCCAAATGGCTCGCCATATGAGATTAATAAGGATGATCTGCGGCTAACACTGGTGCAGACCCGAGCCTTAGAGGTTGGCGCACCACTTGCCTATGTAAATATGACTGGTGGCCAAGATGATTTAGTTTTTGATGGCGACACAATTGTGGTCAGTAAAACTGGTGAGATTATTGCTAGAGCTCCGCAATTTGAAGAGGGGCTGATGGTGATTGATTTAGATGTGGCCCTAGCCTCTAGTGATCCAGATTTAGTAATCTCAAATCCACCAATCTTGAAGTATCAAAAAATTAAATCTGGCATGGCTCACAAATTAGGAGAGAGTGAGCAGATCTGGCAAGCGCTCACCTTAGGTTTAAAAGATTATGTCGAGAAAAATAATTTTAAATCAGTAATTATTGGTCTATCAGGCGGGATCGATTCGGCATTAGTGGCTGCCTTAGCCGCTGATGCGATTGGGGCAGATCGGGTCTATGGCGTAGCCCTGCCTAGTAAGTACTCATCTGATCACTCATTAAGTGATGCTAAAGCGTTAGCAGAAAATATTGGACTTAACTATCGGATTATTGAGATTACCCCGATGGTGGCAAATCTATTAGAGAACTTAAGGCTAGATGGGGTAGCGGAGGAGAATCTGCAGGCCAGAGTTCGTGGCCTTACCTTGATGGGATTATCAAATCAGGAGGGCCACCTAGTTTTAGCAACTGGCAACAAATCTGAGTTAGCAGTTGGCTACTCCACCTTATATGGCGATGCAGTTGGTGGGTTTGCACCAATTAAAGATTTATATAAAACTCAAGTATGGCAATTAGCTAAGTGGCGCAATGAGCTAGCGATCTTGCAAGGGCAAACTCCACCAATTCCTGCTAACTCAATTACCAAAGAGCCAAGTGCAGAGCTAGCGCCTAATCAAAAGGATTCTGATTCACTGCCAGATTACTTCACCCTAGATAAAATCCTTACTATTTATATAGATCAAGATGGTGGTCGACCAGCCGCTCTGGCCGCTGGTTTTGATCTAGCCTTAGTAGATAAAGTGGTCAGACTTGTAGACCGGGCAGAGTACAAACGGCGGCAGTATCCACCAGGAACTAAGATCTCAAATCGTGCCTTTGGTAAGGATCGCAGGTTACCGATTACCTCACATTGGAATGAGTCTTAAATCTCTCTGTAGAAAACCCGCAAACAATTCGCAACTAGCCATTACTTAATTAGTACTTTAGAGTTGTGCCATGATCAAATCAATCGGGAAGTGGCTGTTTACTCGCCGCCGGGTAATTGATTTTGGTCTTGCTACCTCCTGCAGCTGCTAACTCACTCCCTTACCTCAGCCGGCAATACCTTTATTTAATCAACCAACTCTATTTATAGGAGGGAAAAATGAAGATTTACAATGATATTACTGAGATTTTTGGAAATACCCCACTAGTTAAAATCAATAAAATTATGGATGGCGCCGCCGCAAATGTTTGGGCAAAGCTAGAGTTTTACAATCCATCGGCAACAGTTAAGGATCGATTAGCAATTGCCATGGTTGATGCCGCTGAAAAAAGTGGTGAGTTAAAGGCTGGTGGCACAATTGTTGAGGCTACCTCTGGAAATACCGGTGTTGCCCTAGCCATGGTGGGAGCTGCCCGAGGTTACAAAGTAATTTTGACGATGCCCGAGTCGGTTTCAAAGGAGCGTCGTAAATTAATTAGAGCCTACGGTGCTGAATTGATATTAACCCCAGCAGCAGAGGGCATGAAGGGCGCTGTGGCCAGATCTGAGGAGCTTGCAAAATCTGGCGCAGTAATGGTTCGTCAATTTGAAAATGCAGCAGGGCCAATCATTCACCGCCAAACAACTGGTGAGGAGATCTGGCGTGATACCGATGGCACAGTTGATGTTTTGGTCTCTGGAATTGGAACTGGCGGCACCATTACCGGCACCGGACAATTATTAAAGGAGCGCAAACCAAGTATCAAAGTAATTGGCGTTGAACCAGCTGCCTCTCCAATTTTAAATGGTGGCACACCTGGATCTCATCCAATTCAAGGAATTGGTGCAAACTTTGTACCGCCAGTATTAGATCGAAATGTTTATGATGAAATTTTGGATGCATCTGCCCCCGATGCAATTAAGTATGCACGTCGCGCTGGAAGTGAAGAGGGCATTCTGGCTGGTATTTCATCTGGTGCTGCACTTTGGGCAACCTCTGTTGTAGCAAAACGACCAGAGTTTGCTGGCAAAAATATTGTGGTGATCATCCCATCATTTGGTGAGCGTTATCTTTCAACTGTTTTATATGAAGATCTCGCTGATTAAATGATTAAACGCATTCTCGAGGATATCGACACCGCCAAGGCAAAGGATCCTGCTGCGCGAAATAGATTAGAGATAGCGCTGACCTATCCAGGTGTGCATGCACTTTGGGGCCATCGCATCTCTCACTTTCTTTGGCGCATTAACCTAAAGTTAATCGCCCGCATCCATTCCAATTTACTTCGAAGTGCTACTGGAATTGAGATCCATCCAGCGGCCAAGATTGGGCGTAGATTTTTTATTGATCACGGAATGGGAGTAGTAATTGGTGCTACCGCCGTCGTTGGTGATGATGTGATGATTTATCATGATGTCACATTGGGCGCTCGCGGAATTGGTGGCGGAAAGCGTCATCCAACTATTGGAAACAATGTAGTGATTGGGGCAGGGGCTAGGGTGTTAGGTGATATCAATGTGGGCGAGGGTGTAAAAATTAGTGCCAATATGGTGGTAACAAAAGATGTGCCAGCTAAAACTTCGGTGGATTCATCGGAGTTTTTTGTAATTTAAGCCTAGCTCTTTGCCATCTAGGCTGGTGAATCCTAGATATTTAACATAGCCGTAATTATCACCGGCTTTAATTATCCCTATGACCTCCCCAAATGATTTAGCTAAACAACAAGCATTTGTGCTTCGCACCTTAGAGGAGCGCAATATTCGATTTGTCAGACTTTGGTTTACCGATGTTTTAGGTTTTCTAAAATCAGTTGCGATTGCACCTGCTGAATTAGAGAATGCATTTGCTGAAGGAATTGGTTTTGATGGCTCTGCTATTGAGGGCTTTGCTCGAGTTAGTGAATCAGATATGTTGGCAAAGCCAGATCCAGCCAGCTTTTCAATCCTGCCCTGGCGAACTGAATCACCAGGAGCTGCGCGTATGTTTTGCGATATCACTTTGCCAGATGGTTCAGCGGCCTCCGTTGATCCGCGCCGGGTACTAAAACAAACTTTAGAAAAGGTAGCAAAGCTTGGTTACACCTGTTATACCCACCCAGAGATTGAATTTTTCTTATTTAAAGATGAACCAACCCCAGGCAAGGAACCTGTTCCAGTTGATTCTGCTGGCTACTTTGATCACACCCCATCTGTAGTTGGTCATGATTTTAGAAGACAGGCAATTACGATTTTAGAGGCGATGGGAATATCAGTTGAGTTTTCCCATCATGAGGGAGCACCTGGCCAACAAGAGATTGATTTAAGGTATGCCGATGCATTATCTACTGCCGATAACATCATGACATTTAGACATGTGGTTAAAGAGGTGGCATTAGATCAGGGTTTTTATGCATCCTTTATGCCAAAACCATTTACTAATCACCCAGGCTCTGCCATGCATACTCACATCTCATTATTTGAGGGTGAGAAAAATGCATTTTATGAAGCGGGTGCGCCAATGCAATTATCTAAAGTTGGTAGATCATTTATTGCAGGCATCATTAAGCACGCATCTGAAATTACTGCAATTACTAATCAATGGGTTAATTCATATAAGCGATTAAGTGGTGGTGGTGAGGCACCAGCCTTTGCTACCTGGGCTCAAAGCGATCGCAATGCAATGGTTCGGATTCCAACTTATAAACCAAAGAAGGAGGCCTCAACTCGAATTGAGGTTAGATCTCCTGACTCTGCTTGTAATCCATATTTAGCTTATGCCGTAATTATTGCCTCTGGTATTGCTGGCGTTGAAGGAAAGTATGAATTAAAAGAGAACTTAAACCCAGCGCCACTGCCATCTGATTTAGCTGAGGCGATTAGCGCTATGGAAAAAAGTGAGTTAGTGAAAAAAACTTTAGGCAATGATGTATTTGAATATGTATTATTAAATAAGCGCGCAGAATGGGATGAGTATCGAAAACAGGTCAGCGCCTATGAGCTTGGTCGGTATTTGCCAGTACTTTAGGTAGGATTGCAGTATGAGCAATCAAATAATGACTGAAATAAGTGTTGATCTAGATAATCGGGATAAAAATACTGCGCTAATTAGATTGATATTAGCCTTTCCAGTACTAGTTTTTTTAGGCAGTTTTTCAAATTTTGCCGATGAGGCCATGGGCATAGCAGGTGGCATCCTATTTTTACCAACAATCTTGGCGCTGTTATTTCGCAATAAGTATCCATCCTATGTATTAGCTTTTAATAAAGCATTTTTAGAGCTTAGTAATCGAGTCACAATCTATGTTTTAGTGTTAACCGATTCCTACCCATCAATTGAATCAAATGAAAAGGTTCGATTAATTTACCCAGAGATTGATGGTGGCAAAAAACTCTCACCCTGGTTGCCGCTGGTTAAGTGGTTTTTAGCTATTCCACTTTATTTTGTCGGCTTCATATATGGCATTTATGGCTTAGCAATTACCTTAGTGGCCTGGTTTTCAGTGGTTAGAACTGGCACCTATCCAGAAGCTAAGGCAGAAGAGGTAGTTAAGGTTATTGCTTTTTGGAATCGGATCTATGGATATGCATTTTTGTTAGTAACTGATAAGTATCCATCGTTTTCATTAAATTAACTCGCTAATGGTAGTTAGCGCAGAGTAACCTTGTTTTTTACCTCACCCCGTGGTCGATATGTGGCTCGTGGCTGCGCCTTTGGAAATTTTCCATCTAATCTAAATCTTTTCGCCACCATTAATAAAATCAATCTCGCTTCAGCAATGGCAAAGTACTCGCCTAAACATTTACGGCTGCCACCACCAAATGGAAAGTAGGCCCCTTTAGGTAGTGAGTTTTCAAAATTAGCATCTAACCATCTGTCTATCTGCCAGCTCTGTGGATTTGGAAAGTACTTTGGATCCCGATGCGTTACATACTGACTAACTAATACATGAGCTCCTTTTGGAATATTCACACCCGCTATTTGGCAATCAACAGTTGCAATTCTTGGTGCCACCCAAACTGGGGGCGCAAGCCGCATTGTCTCCTGCAAAATAGCAGAGGCAACTGGTGAGCTCTCCTCTAACTCTTGGTAGGTCGGGGTGCGATGCTCGGTAATCCACTTTGCTTCATCTGCCTCTTTTTCTAACATCAATCTAACCTTTGGATTTTTAGAAAGGTATGAAAAAGCCCAACTCATAACATTTGCTGTAGTTTCATGGCCACTTAAAATTAAGGTTAATACCTCATCTCGGATATGCTCCTTTGAGATTTGATCTTGCATCTGTAATAAAATTCCTAGTAAGTCATCATCCTTTTTCTCGCCACTTTCAATCCGTTTTTTAATAATTGATTCAGCAATATCAACTAAGCGATCAGAGGCCTCCTCAAAGGATCTAAAGTACTTAATCGCTGAGTTATCAAAGCGCTCCAGTCCTGGCAACATAGTTCGTTCGATTCGATCAATTGCCACCTCCATTGAGCTCGCGATCGCACCTGTGTATTGCGCAGAATCTAAGCCAAATAGACATCTACTTACGATTTCAAGAGTTAAAGCCATCATCTCTGGGGCTAACTTGATCTCATTTTTATCCTGCCAGTTGTTTGTGTGTTGCTCAACTAATTGATGCATCAAGGCCACATAAGAGTCTAAATTGCCATGGTGAAATGGTGGTTGCATCATTCTTCGATGCGCTAGGTGAATTGGCTCCTCATTGGTTAATAAGCCTTCACCTAAAACCTTACGCATTCGGGCAAAACCAACACCCTTAACAAAATTGTGTTGTTGCGCAACTGTTACTTGATGAACCGCTTCAGGTGAGAATGCACCAATAAATAATCTTCTAGATAAAAAGAAAGAACAGGTTTGGCCATATTTTCGTTGCATTTTAAGCAAAAACTTTGGTGTATTAATCATAAATATGGCAGTAATAAAATCAGCTAGTAATGGGCTAGGACCTGGCAGCTTTGGATCTTTTTTCCAAGCTGAGCGAAAGATTGGCTCTGGAATTTGGGCATACGCCTGTGGCCTAGGAGCAGAGAATGGCTTATTTTCAGTAATGCTCATCTGTTAAGGATAAGCAGTTTTATGCATAATTGAAATGAGTTTTAAAGCCAAATTTGGTTAATTCACTTTAGATCAGTTAGCCTTAAGCCATGTTATCGACAGGTTTGTCACTACAACTAAACGCTTCATTACGCCTGTCTTCACTTCTTCTTACTCGCCGCGGCGGGGCCAAGTAACCGGTCCCCTCGTCGCGGAGGTTGGTCGCACCGGTAGACCACATTTAACCGACGAGGAGAAAAAATAAAATGAGTAACTTTCCAGAACAGAGCGCATCTAAAATGCCAATATCGCGGTATGCAAGATTTAATCCATTTCCAAATAATGGCTCACTAGCAGATCGCACCTGGCCAAGTAAGGCGATGAGTAGAGCACCAAAGTGGTGCTCAGTTGATTTACGAGATGGCAATCAAGCCTTAATTGATCCAATGGATGCTAATCGCAAATTGGCCATGTTTAAGTTGTTAGTAAAGATGGGTTACAAAGAGATTGAGGTTGGCTTTCCAGCAGCTAGCCAAACTGATTTTGATTTTATTCGCAAAATTATTGTGGATAAATTAATTCCAGATGATGTTGTGATTCAAGTTTTAACCCAAGCTAGAAAACCCTTAATCGAGCGCACCTTTGAATCGATTAAAGGATCAAAGCAGGCGATAGTTCATCTATATAACTCAACCTCAACCTTGCAGCGCAGGGTAGTTTTTGGCCAAGATAAGAATGGAATTAAAAAAATTGCCACCGATGGCGCCCAAATCTGTTTAGATTTAGTTAAAACAGTTCCAGGCACATTAGTCTCATTTGAGTACTCACCTGAGTCATACACTGGTACTGAACTTGAGTTTGCCCTTGAGGTTTGTAATGCGGTAAATGATGTTTGGCAGCCAACACCTGCCTGGAAAACAATTATGAATTTGCCAGCCACAGTTGAGATGGCAACACCAAATATTTACGCCGACTCAATTGAGTGGATGCATCGAAACTTAAAGTATCGCGACTCAGTTATTTTAAGTTTGCACCCACACAATGATCGGGGTACTGGAATAGCAGCAGCAGAGCTTGGCTACTTAGCTGGGGCGGATCGAATTGAGGGCACACTTTTTGGAAATGGCGAGCGAACTGGAAATGTTTGCTTAATTACTCTAGGGCTTAATTTGTTAAGCCATGGCATAGATCCAAAGATTGATTTCTCCGATATTGATGAGGTCAGACGAACTGTTGAGTACTGCAATCAATTACGAGTACCAGAGCGGCATCCATATGGTGGCGATTTAGTTTTTACAGCATTTTCTGGCTCCCACCAAGATGCCATTAAAAAAGGCTTTGAACATATGGAAAAAGATGCCAAAGCTGTCGGAGCTGATAAAGATAAATTCACCTGGGCAGTTCCATACCTACCAATTGATCCAAAAGATATTGGTCGAAGTTATGAAGCGGTAATTAGAGTAAATAGCCAATCTGGTAAAGGTGGGGTTGCCTACCTAATGAAACATGAACATCAATTAGATCTACCTCGTAGATTACAAATTGAGTTTAGCCAGGTAATTCAATCAATTACCGATAGTGAAGGTGGCGAGGTTTCACCGGAGGCGATGTGGCATAGCTTTGAGGATGAGTACTTACCGGCAAAAAGCAATCAATGGGGCCGATTTAAATTAGCTGGCCTTTCCCAAACTTCACAGATGGATCAAGATGTTGATCTGTCTGTTGAGTTAATTGATAACCAGGTTTCTAAGAAATTATCTGGCAAAGGAAATGGTCCAATTGCAGCTTTTGTAGCAATTGTTAATAGCCATGAACCAAAATTAAATCTTCGAGTGCTAGATTATTACGAGCACGCACTATCTGCTGGTGGGGATGCAAAAGCTGCTGCCTACTTAGAGTGTGAGATCGCAGGTAAGGTTTACTGGGGAGTGGGAATTGATCCCAGCACCACCACCGCTGCGCTTAAGGCAGTTATCTCCTCGATCAATCGTGCAGTTCGCTAACTAACTCTGACCTACCCCTCTAGTAACTTAGGGGTATGTCGGTTTATCGAGATGTTGCAATTGTCTTGCGCACCCAAAAATTAGGGGAGGCAGATCGCATAATTACCCTATTTACTAAAGAGCATGGCCGAATTAAAGCGGTGGCTAAGGGAGTGCGAAAAACAAAATCTAGATTTGGTGCCAGATTAGAACCAGCAAGTTATGTTGATTTACAACTTTATACTGGCCGAACCTTTGACACTATTACTCAAGCGGTAAGTATTGAAAATTATGGTGATGTGCTCTCTAGTGATTACCAAAGTTGGACGGTTACAAATGCCATATTAGAGGCAGCTGAGCGATTTACAACTGCCGAACATGAGCCAGCTTTGCAACAGTACTTACTAGTTGCCGGCTCACTTAAAGCGCTAGCGCAGGGTAAATATGATCCATCCTTAATTTTAGATGCCTACCTTTTAAGATCATTAGCGGTCGCAGGGTATGCCCCATCATTAACTATTTGTTCCAGGTGTGATGCCCCTGGCCCACATAAGTTTTTCTCACTTCAAGGCGGTGGCAGTGTGTGTTTAACCTGTAAGCCAGCTGCTTGTGCCAGCCCGAGTACTGCCACATTAGAATTAATGGCTAACCTATTAATTGGTGATTGGGAAAAGGCAGCAATGAGTGAGGCAAAAAATCGCAACGAGGCATCAGGTTTAGTTGCGGCATATTTACAGTGGCATTTGGAGCGGGGATTGCGCTCGCTGCCATTAGTTGAGCGGGTAAGTCGTGGCTAGAGTTGTCGTTAAGGCAGCTAGTGAGCGTAAGGTAAAAAGCAAAGGTAAAAAAGTATCTCGCAAAAAAGTTATTAAATCTCCAACACCTCATCGCAGCTCAATTAGGCCACCAAAGTTAGATCCAAAACAAATTCCCAATCATGTTGCCATAGTTATGGATGGCAATGGCAGATGGGCAAAGCAGCGAGGATTAGCAAGAACAGCCGGTCATGAAGCAGGTGAGTTGGCCTTGGTTGATATTGTGCATGGCGCGATTGAAATTGGTGTTAAAGAGTTAAGTGTTTATGCATTCTCAACTGAAAATTGGCGTAGATCTCCCGAAGAGGTTAAATTCTTAATGGGATTTAATCGGCAGGTAATTCATGACCGCCGGGATGAGTTAAATGATTTAGGGGTAAAGATTCGCTGGGTAGGTAGAGAAAAAAAACTTTGGTCAAGTGTTATCACCGAGCTAAAGCAAGCAGAAGTGCTTACTAAGAATAATAAGGTTTTAACCCTAAATATGTGTATTAATTATGGCGGCCAAGCAGAGATATTAGACGCAGCAACTGCTATTGCTAAGGATGTATTTCGTAAAAAGATAAAGCCAGACTCATTAAATGAAAAGAGCTTTGCTAAGTATCTTTATGCCCCACAGATGAGTGATGTTGATTTATTTTTAAGATCATCAGGTGAGCAGCGAACTAGTAATTTTCTAATGTGGCAATCGGCGTATGCGGAGATGGTGTTTATGGATGTACTTTGGCCAGATGCAGATCGGCGCACACTTTGGCGAGCAATTGAGATCTATGCTGAGCGCGAACGTAGATTTGGTAAGGCTTAACTTAAACTGCTGTGTAATCAGATGGTGTTGGCGCAGTTAGTAAAGCTTGGCAATTAGCGCACTGTGCATTATCTAGCAAATACATATCTAACTCGTAAGTGTCTGGATCAAAACTTGCTGTTATCTGAATTAAGTTACCACCGCATGCTGGGCAAACAGGGGTCGGAATACCGCGAAAGTCACCCATACTTAACACTTAGCGCAGGTGCCAAATAACTCAACTACATGTCTTACTTGCCTAAACCCATTTTCTTTAGCCATATTATTTGCCCATTTTTCAACTGCACTACCTTCAACCTCAACCGTCTTGCCACAACTAGTACAGATTAAATGATGGTGATGCCCAGTTTCACATAAGCGATACAGGGCTTCACCTTCATCTGTTCTTAATACATCAACTGTATTTTCAACAGCAGCTTTTTGTAGCGCGCGATATACAGTTGCTAGACCAGTTGATTCACCACTTTTCCGTAGTAATTGGTAAAGGGTTTGAGCGCTAGCAAAATTTCCTTCTCGCTTTAGCGCACCAATTACTTTTACCTCTGATTTATTCATATAAATTATCTATTCAGCGTGATCGTGATCTTCTTCATCACTGTGCTCATCCTCTTTATGAGCATCATCCTCGTGCACACCATCTTCTTCATGAGTGGCAGAGTGCTCAACACCATCACTATGAGCATGAGCGTGAATAGCCTCTAGTTGACTTACCAAGGCCCACATAATTGCAACGCCAGCAAGAGTTGAAATTAATGTCCAACGCGATTCATGCCTTGCGTGAGCTTCAGGCAGGATATGACTAGTTGCTAGGTAAATTAATATGCCAGAAAATGCTGCTAAGTAAATAGCAGTTAGATTGCTACTGATAGTAAGGCTGGCACCAATTGCTGCCCCACTTATTCTGGCAACTGAGTCAACCCCAAGTAGCCAGATAGCTTTTCTACTCCATTTTCCACTTTTAATTAGTAATGAGACGGTATTTAAACCATCACTAAATGCATGGACTAGGAGTGCAACAAAGACTGCAATTCCTAATTTTTCATCGATTGCAAATGCCACACCAAGTGCTAAGCCATCTAGGAATACATGTATACCCATGGCAAGTGCACCAACTGAGCCCGCTAAGTTGGCCGAGTGCTTATGGTCATGGCCATAATCAGATTCTGCTGGCTCATGGGAGCCAAAAAATCTTTCATAAACATGCAGCAGTAAAAAGCCGCCAACAATGGCAACTGAAACTGCCGGAGCACCCAAGAAGTTAGTTGAAGACATTTCAAAAACCTCAGGTAGTAGGTCAAAGGCGACCAAACCAAGTAGTAAACCGGCCGATAAACCTAAAACTAGGTGTAATCGATCACGGGCACGAAGCGCTATCGCTCCGCCAGTTGCGGTTGCAACAGCTGTAGCTGCTGCCAAAATGATTGCTAGTTCCATGTAGAAAAAGGTAGCACAGATGAGAATGATTATCAATATCACCTTTACCCCATGCTCAATCACCCCGCCTACCCTCATGGGCTAGCCGCTTTCAGGCCCTACACTTGGAACTAATAAGTAAGCCGCCGACAGCCAGCCGGATGGAGATCTAAATGGCGCAAGATCGATTAGAGACAATAGTTTCATTAGCCAAACGTCGTGGCTTTGTTTACCCCTCATCTGAAATTTATGGCGGACTTCGCGCATCTTGGGATTACGGCCCACTTGGGGTTGAGTTAAAAAATAATATTAAGCGTCAATGGTGGAAATCTATGGTGCAGGGTCGAGATGATGTAGTCGGATTAGATTCTTGCGTAATTTTAGCTCGTGAGGTTTGGCAGGCATCTGGCCATGTTGAAACTTTCTCAGATCCATTAACTGAGTGCACCAGCTGTCATAAGCGATATCGCGCAGATCATTTAGAAGAGGCTTATGAAAATAAGCATAAGAAAAAACCTACATCCTTAGATGAGGTTAATTGCCCAAATTGTGGCACCAAAGGAAAATTTACCGCCCCTAAACAATTCTCTGGTTTATTAAAAACCTATCTTGGACCAGTAGAGGATGAATCTGGTTTGGCGTATTTGCGGCCAGAAACAGCCCAGGGAATATTTATAAATTTTGATAATGTGGCATCAACCTCTAGAAAAAAGCCACCATTTGGAATTGGTCAGATTGGTAAATCATTTAGAAATGAAATTACACCAGGAAACTTTATTTTTAGAACCCGTGAGTTTGAGCAGATGGAGATGGAATTTTTTGTAGTTCCAGGCACAGATGAAGAGTGGCACCAATATTGGATTGATACCAGATTAGCTTGGTATAAAGATTTAGGAATTAATCCAGATCGATTAAGAATTTTTGAGCATCCAAAGGAAAAACTCTCGCATTACTCAAAGCGAACTGCAGATATTGAGTATAAATTTGAGTTTGCGGGCACTGAGTGGGGTGAGCTAGAAGGA
>SXGR01216757.1_pt1 | contig 21906 bp, 17 predicted proteins | sample 3174711 | NCBI WGS metagenome assembly SXGR01 (sample SAMN11356860, study PRJNA531348) | freshwater metagenome | isolation source: freshwater sample F1-60 | place: China: Fuxian Lake, Yuxi | collected 2017-12-25 | reverse complement strand
TTGTCACTGCCTATTCCGTATGCTAGAGTGACCAGTTCGTTTTTCCTTTCATTGGTAAGGACTTAGGAGCTTTCTTTGTCTAGCGGAGTCGTGCAGGAAAAGGTCACCAGTGCGCTCCTTGGAGCGCTCAATGGAGCCAAGGAGAAAGGTCAACTGAAGACGGAAGCTTGGCCTGAGTTGAGCCTGGATGCCCCCAAGCGGCCTGAATGGGGAGACCTTGCCTCAACGGTTGCCATGTCTCTTGCTGTCTCGGAGCAACGAGCGCCGTACGATATTGCTCAAATCATTATCGACAATCTGTCTCAGGCCGAGCAACTCTTCGACCGGGTCGAAATTGCCAGGCCCGGATTCCTCAACCTCACTCTCAAGCCTGCCATTTGGCAAGAAGTGCTCCGGGAGATCGAGCTGAAAGGATCGGCTTACGGGCGGGCCGAAGTGGGGGAGAAGCGTCGCGTGTTGGTGGAATATGTGAGCGCGAATCCGACCGGCCCGTTGCACGTAGGCCATGGGCGCGGCGCAGCGGTCGGGCAGGCGGTTGCGAATATGCTGAAGGCGGTCGGCTATGACGTCGTGAGCGAGTACTATATCAACGACGCAGGCCGGCAAATGAAATTATTGGGAACGTCCGTCTATGCACGGTACGAGGAACTCTCGAATCGGCCGGTCGAGTTTCCGACAGAGGGGTATCACGGGGCCTACATCACTGCCGTGGCTGAGCGAGTGAAGCAACAGCTCGGGGCCGAGTTGGCCGGGCGTGAGGCGACAGAGGTGGCGGAGCGCTGCCGAACGTTTGCCTATCAGGAGCTGCTGGGGCTGATTTGCAAGGATTTGAAATCCTTCGGGATCGAGTTCGAGTCCTGGTTCAGCGAGGCCTCCCTCGTGGATTCAGGGGCGGTTCAGCGGGTCTTGGATGAATTGAAAGCGCAGCAGTTTCTCTTTGAAGAGGACGGGGCCTGGTGGTTCCGGTCTTCGGCCTTCGGTGACGAGAAGGATCGCGTCGTCCGGAAGCAGGACGGCGAATATACTTATCTGGCCTCCGATATCGCCTACCATCAAGATAAATTACGGCGTGGATACGATTTGCTCATCGACGTTTGGGGTGCGGATCACCATGGCTACATTCCCCGCATGCAAGCGGTGGTGCAGGCCTATGGTTATCCGAAAGAGCGCCTTCAGGTCGTGCTGGTCCAGATGGTGAATTTGTTGCGCGGCGGGAAAAAAATAGAAATGTCGAAGCGAGCCGGCGAATTCATCACGATGCGGGAAGTCATCGATGAAGTCGGGGCCGACGCGGCCAAGTTCTTTTTCCTCATGCGCGATTCCAATTCGCATCTCGATTTCGATTTGGAGCTGGCCAAGCAGCGGTCGTCCGATAATCCTGTCTACTATGTGCAATATGCCCATGCCAGGATCGCCAGCCTGTGGCGTGTTGCGGCCTCCAGAGGCATCGTCTGCCCCCTGCCGAGCGAGACGGACCTTACCGTCTTGACGGACCCGGATGAGTTGGGGTTGATTCGCAAACTCTCCGCCTATCCCTCTGTCTTGCAGGGCAGCGCGTTGGAGTATCAGCCCCACCGGATGACCTATTACCTGCAGCAATTGGCCGGGCTGCTCCATACGTTCTATAACAAGCACCGGATTCTGCCTCCTGCTGCGGATCGCGATCTGTTGGCGGTCACGCCTGAGGGATTGGTTCCAGGAGAGGGATTGCCGAAAGAGGTGCTGTCCCCGGAACGGACTGCGGCGAGATTGGCGTTGATGCGAGGCATCCAGCAGGTCTTGAAGAACGGACTCGCTGTGCTTGGAATTTCCGCGCCGGATCAGATGTAGGGAGCGAGGAAGCCGTGGACTTTTCGGTGCAGCAGGCAGATCGTGAGACGAGTGCGCGACTGGGGAGACTCAGCACCGCCCACGGCGCGATCGACACGCCGGCCTTTATGCCGGTCGGCACCTTGGGGCCGGTGAAGGGCATCGATCCGGTCGACCTGGAGCAGCTCGGTTTCGGGCTCATGCTGAACAACGCCTATCACCTGTATCTGCGGCCGGGGCACAAGGTCGTGGCGGAGATGGGCGGATTGCACCGGTTCACCGGTTGGCCCGGCGCGATTCTGACGGACAGCGGTGGGTTTCAGATTTTCAGTCTTGCGAAACTCTGCAAGGTGACGGACGATGGGGTGAGCTTTCAGTCCCATCTCGACGGGTCGGCTCATTTCATCACGCCGGAGACGGCCATTGAGATTGAGGAAGCGCTGGGGGCCGATATCATGATGGCCTTCGATCATTGCGTCGCTTTGCCGGCCGACAAGGACGTGGTCCGCGATGCGGTGCGCCGGACGACCCTCTGGGCCAAGCGCTGCCAGGACAGCCGGCGGCGCACGGACCAAGCCCTCTTCGGGATCGTGCAGGGCGGGTTAGACCAGGATCTCCGGGTGACCTCGGCGCGTGACCTCGTCGCGCTCGGGTTCGAGGGCTATGCGGTCGGGGGGCTCTCGGTGGGGGAATCGAAGCCCGAGATGTATGCCATGCTGGATGTGGCGGTGCCGGAACTGCCGGTGTCGAAGCCACGGTATTTGATGGGTGTGGGGATGCCTGAGGATTTGATCGAGGGCGTGGCCCGGGGGGTCGATCTCTTCGATTGCGTCGTGCCTTCGCGCCATGGACGGACCGGCTCGCTCTTTACGAGTTTCGGGCGGGTGGTGATCAAGCAAGCGAGGTACGCGTGGGATGAGCAGCCGATCGATCTGGCTTGCGGCTGTCCGGTTTGCGCGCGCTACTCGCGGGCCTATCTCCATCATCTCTATCAGGTGAAAGAGATGCTATCGTCGAGACTGAATACGATCCACAATTTGTGGTATTTTGCCGATCTTATGAGGCAGGTCCGTTCGGCGATCGCGCAGGGTAGCCTGCGGTCGTTCCGGGAAGAGTTTTATCGGTCCCGCGACCTGACTGTCGCAGCGGAGGCCGAGGACCATCGGCGACACGCGGTAGATTAACTGTGAGGAGAAGGGATAGGTTCGTATGGTAATGCAATCGGTCGCATGGGCTCAAGGAATCGGTGGCGGAGGCTCTGGGTCGAGCTCCGGGACGCTCTTGTCCCTCGTGCCGTTCGTGCTGATTTTCGTCATTTTCTATTTCTTGCTCATTTTGCCGCAGCAAAAACGTCAGAAACAGCAGAAGGCCTTGCTGGAGGCTTTGAAAAAAGGCGATAAGGTGATCACGGGATCCGGCATCTGGGGCACGGTCACGAATCTCGGGAAAGAGACCGTGACGTTGCAGATCGCCGATAGCGCGAAAATCCGGATCCAGCGGGAGCATATTGCGCGATTACGCGCCGATGATGAGGACAAGGACAAGGACTCGTAGACCGCGAGGGACAAAGGGGTTACAGACAACATGAAAAAAGTGGGTGGGCGGTTAATAGTATTGGCGCTGCTGGTGGTGCTGTCGGCGATCTTCTTCATTCCCTCCTATCAGCCGTTTTATCAGGCGTTGCCGGGCTGGCTGAAGACCGTGATGCCGAACAAAGGCATTACGCTGGGATTGGACCTCCAAGGCGGGATCCATCTCGTCATGGAAGTGGACGAAGACCGCGCGGTTGAGATTGCCGTGGATCGATCGGTCGTGTCGCTCCAAGATCTGTTGGTGGATAAGAAAATCCCCGTCGAGTCTGTGACGAGAACAGGCCCGACCCAGGTGACGATCCAGTTCCAAAACGCCGAGCTCAAGGCGCAGATTCAGAAAATGATCGAGGACTATCCGACGTTCCTCGAGACGGAGTCTGCCGGATCGGCGAATCAGCTGGTGTGGGAGCTGCGGGAGCTGGAGATCAAGCGCATCAAGGACTCCGCGATCAATCAGGCGCTGGAAACGATCCGGAACCGCATCGACCAGTTTGGCGTGGCGGAACCGATGGTGCAGCGTCAGGGGCTGAAGCAGATCGTCGTGCAGCTACCCGGCGTCAAAGAGCCCAAGCGCGCCAAGGATCTGATCAAAGAGACGGCGCTGCTCGAATTTAAGATGCTCGACGAAGATAACCAGGTGAAGATGGATCTGCCCGCCCGCATCCAGAAAGAGAAAGAGGCGGAAGTGCTCAAGGCGGCCGAGGCGAAGCTGCCGGTCGGCGACCAGATCCTGTTCGAACGGGCGGTCGATAAAGACAGCGGCCGCGAATATCGGATTCCCTATCTCGTGAAAAAGCGGGTGATGTTGACCGGCGACGTGTTGAGCGATGCGCGGGTCTCGATCGGCCAATTCAACGACCCCTACGTGTCGATCACCTTCGACGCCAAGGGTGGCCGGGAATTCGATCGGATCACGGGCGACAACGTCAAAAAGCGCATGGCCGTCGTGCTCGATAACACGATCTACTCGGCGCCGGTGATTCAGGAGCGCATTACCGGGGGGCGCGCGCAAATCACCGGAACTTTCTCGATGCAAGAGGCGAGCGACTTGGCGATCGTCCTTCGGGCTGGCGCGTTGCCGGCTCCGCTCAAGATCATTCAGGACCTCACGGTTGGACCGTCGCTAGGGAAAGACTCGATCGACAAGGGCGTGCAGGCGACCCTGTTTGCCGGCGCGTTGGTGGTGCTGTTCATGATGGTCTACTATCGGACGTCCGGGGTGATTGCCGACTTTGCGCTGGCGCTGAATCTCCTCTGTTTGATGGGGGCGCTCTCGGCATTGAACGCGACTTTGACCCTGCCGGGGATCGCCGGCATCGTGCTCACGATCGGGATGGGCGTCGACTCGAACGTTCTGATCTTCGAACGTATTCGCGAAGAGCTGCGCGCGGGGAAAGCGGTCCGGTTAGCCGTTGACGGAGGCTACGAGAAGGCGCTGTTGACGATCGTCGACTCGCACGTGACCACGTTGATCACGGGGGTGGCGCTGTTCCTCTTCGGAACTGGGCCGATCAAAGGGTTTGCCGTGACCTTGTGCCTGGGCATCGGGATCAATCTCTTTACGGCCCTGGTGGGCACCAAGGTCATCTTCGACCTTATGAATCAACGACACAAAGTCGAACAGTTAAGCATCTAGTCCGAAGGAGCCGGCATGTTAGAGATTCTCGGAAAAACCAATATCGATTTCATGGGCAAGCGCCGCTGGGCCTTTCTGTTTTCCGGTATCATGGTGATGCTGGGGCTGGTGGCCGTCGTGCAGATTAGCAGAGGGGCGGCAAACCTCGGCATCGATTTCGCGGGCGGGACCGCGGTGCAGTTGAAGTTCGATCAAACGATCCGGATCGACGAAGCCAGGAAAATCCTGGAGGCGAACGGCCTGGGCAACGCCGAGCTCCAAGAGTTCGGCCAGGAGAACAAACTCCTGATCCGCCTGAAGGCGTCGACGACCATCGAGGAAAAGGTGGCCGAACGGGTTGTGGCGGTCTTTACGAAGGAGTTTCCTTCGAACCATTTCGTGGTCGATTCCAGCACGGAGATCGGGCCGACCATCGGGAAGAAGCTGCAAGAGGATGCCCTCATTGCGATCCTCATTTCCTTTGTCGGGATCATCCTCTACGTGGCAGGGCGATTCGAGTTCCGCTTCGGCATCGCTGCGGCCTTGGCGACCTTTCACGACGTGCTGGCGGTGTTGGGTGCCTTTTATGTGTTAGACAAAGAGATCACCTTGCTGGTGGTGACCGCGCTGCTGACCTTGGCCGGCTACTCGATGACCGATACGGTCGTCGTGTTTGACCGGATCAGAGAAAATCTCAGGATGCGGAGGCGGGACAGCGAGGAGACGATTATCAACAATGCGGTGAACCAGGTTCTAAGCCGGACCATCGTCACCAGTTTAACCGTCGTGTTGGTGTTGATTCCCCTGACGCTGGCCGGAGGAGAGGTCTTGCACGACTTCTCACTCGCTCTGTTGTGGGGCGTGATCTTCGGAACCTATTCGTCCATTTTCGTCGCGAGTCCGCTGCTGCTGCTGTGGCCCGGAGCGTCCGGGCGGCTCTTGAAGCGGAGCTAATCTGCAGCCGTTGGCGGAGAGACACGAGGCTGCGGCCGGACCATCCGGTCGCAGCAGCTGTTCGCTGGCATGCCCATGACATTCTGGAGTCGGTCTCACAGTCTCCAGCACAAGATCATTGCGGCGATCGTGCTGGTCGGCCTTCTTCCCCTGACACTTCTGCTTGCGCTGACCTACGTCGAGGAGCGGCGCGCGCTTCGCGAAATGACCGGCGCGAACTTCAAGGAAGTCGCCGTCGAAGCCGCGCGCCGCATTGAAATGCAGGTCGGCCGCGGGATGAACGAGGCCCAGCAGCTCGCCACCACCCCGTTTCTTCGGACCGCCGTCACGGAATCCAACCGCACGTACGAGGGGAAGGATGCGCACAGCATCCAGGGCCTGATCAAGGATTGGCAGCAGCGGTGGCGCCAGCGGGACAAGCGCAGCGAGTTTCCTCTCTTCATCAATCGTATCGTCACCAACTATCTCATTCGATGGCACGACATCCGGAAGTCCGACTATGTCGGGATTCTGGTCACCGACCAGCAGGGCGCGTTGGTGGTGAGCTCCATCCCGCAAGTGGAATACTTTTACGGCAAGACGCCCTGGTGGCAAGCGGTGATGAAAGGGACCGGTTCCAGCGGCTACGTGAGCGAAATCGCGTTCGACCCCAGCTTCGGGACCCATGTGATTATGGTCGCCGTTCCCATTTTGGACGATGCGAAGGAGTCGGCAATCGGCGCGGTGACGGTGTTGCTGCGTCGTGATACGATTTTTCATGCGATTGCTGATGTTACGGTCGGGGAGACGGGTCACGCGATGCTGTTCAGTTCCGATGGGGGTCTGGTGATTTGTCCGGTCCTGGCGCCGGAAGAACATTCGATAAAGCCCGAGTTCATCGGCGCCCTCGGCGGGCTGAAAGCCGGCTGGTCCATCGTGGCGGACGATTCGCATGGAGGCCCGCAGGCCTTGATCGGATTTGCGCCGGTTCGATTCAGCGAGCGGTTGGCGTCTGGAAGTTTCGGCGGCAAACAGTGGGTGACCGTGGTGCGGCAGGATCCCCGCGAGACCTATGCGCCGCTGGCCGAACTGGTGGCGAAGGTGTTGCTCTATGGGCTGCTCGTGCTGGCCGTGCTGTGGGGGACCGGGATGGTCGTGGCCCGCCGGATTGCCAGACCGATTCAGTTGTTACATGACGGGGTGAGGGAAATCGGGAGCGGGCGCCTGGACCAGCGGCTGGCCTTGAAGACCGGCGACGAAATCGAAGGCCTCGCCGAGGCGTTCAATCAGATGGCCACCAATCTCCAGCGGTCGTTCGGGCAGATCGAGCAGCGGATGGAGGACGTGCATCGGCTGGAGGAAAAGTACCGCGATTTGATCGAGCATTCGCCGGAGATGATCTGTCAATTGAACCGGAGCGGCTGTTTCGTCCATGTGAACAAGACGGGGCTGGATAAACTGAAGTACACACTGGATGAGATGTTGGCCATGAAGCTGTGGGATCTGGTGCCGCGCGGGCAGGAACCGCTCGTCTTGCAGTATCTGGAGCGCTTGATGGCGCAGGGGCGCAGTTCGATGGAGACGGTGTTTCTGGCGAAAGACGGCCATCCCATCGATGTGGAGATTCATGCCACGGCCTTGATCGATCAAGACCGGGGCGGCCTGGTCCATTCCCGCGCCTTCGTGCGCGACGTGACGGAACGGCGCCGGCTCGAGCAGCAGCTGCAGGAATATACGACGAAATTGGAAGAGGCCGTGTCGGAGCGAACCCAACAGCTCGTGGCGTCGCAGGCGCGCTACAAGGCCCTGTTCGACTTGGTGGCGGACTCGGTGTTCATGGTGAACGAGTCCGGCACGATCGTGGCGGTCAATAAACGTGAGGAGCAGACCCTGGGCTATACGGAGGCGATGGTGGTCGGCCGCAGCCTGTTCGAGGTCGTGCTGGCCGGGCATCATGATGCGTTGCGCGGGTGGGTGGCCGATATCATCACGGGCCAGCGGAAAGTGGCCACGCAAGAGATTATGGTGCGCCATGCCGATGGTCTGGAAACGCCGGTCGAAATGGATTTGATTCGAGTCGGTGCGGACGACCAATTGTTGGTGATGGTGCAGCTGCGCGACATCACAGACCGAAAGAAGCTGGAGCGGCAGCTGCAGACCTATCGCGAAGAGTTGGAGCAGAAAGTGCGGGAGCGCACGAGGGAAATCGAAGAGACCAAGCAGTATCTGGAGAACTTGCTCGAGAATGCGAACGATGTCATTTATACCCTCGATACCGAGCAGCGGTTTACCTACGTCAACAGCAAGGTCGAAGCCTGGGGCTACCGGAAAGAGGACCTGATCGGCCGCCCCTACTTGGCCTTGCTGTCCAAGCGGCATCGGGGACGGCGGTTGAAGAGTACCTTGGACATCGGGGCGAAACAGGTTTATGAGGTTGAAGTCGTGACGCGCACGGGGGAGCCAAGGGCGGTGATGGTCAGCGTGTCCCCCCTGCATGCGGTTGAGGGGACGCTCCTTGGGGTGTTGGGCATTGCGCGGGATATGACCGAGACGAAGAAGCTGGAGCAGCAGATCAGGAACTCGGAGAAGCTCGCATCGGTGGGTCGTCTGGCTGCCGGGGTGGCCCATGAAATCAATAACCCCCTGGGCGGCATTCTCAATTGCCTCTACAATTTACGAAAGGGCACCTTGTCGGCCAGCCGGCAGGAGGAATATCGGGCTTCCATGGAGGACGGGGTGCAGCGGGTGCAAAAGATCGTTCGGCAGTTGCTCGATTTCTCCCAGCAGCATGAGCCGGAGTTCGCTTTGACGGATATCAATCATATCGTCGACCGGGTCTTGGTCTTGACGACGCACCTCTTTGCTCCGAACCGAATCGTCTTGGAAACGGTGCTGGGCCATGGGCTACCATCTGTCATGGTCGATCGGCATATGATCGAGCAAGTCTTGATGAACCTGGTGTTGAATGCGGTGCAAGCGATGAAGGAGGGCGGGGCGCTGACGATTCAAACCGTGGTCGTCGAAGGAGTCTGTCTGGTCGAAGTGCGCGATACGGGGTCGGGCATTCCGCCGGCGGTCCTGCCTCGTATCTTCGACCCCTTCTTTACGACGAAGAGTGAAGGGGAAGGCACCGGCCTCGGCCTGTCGGTCAGCCTCGGCATTGTGGAGCGCCATGGAGGAAGGATCGTGGTGGATAGCGAGGTGGGGAAGGGGACGACCTGTACCCTCTATCTGCCGGTTTCACGTGAACGTTCGTTACTGGAGAGACTGTCATGAAGGGGCTCAGAATTCTGCTCGTGGATGACGAGCCGTTGATGCGACTCTCGATGGTCGATGCGCTGGAGGCCGTCGGCCATGAAGTGGAAGCGGCGGCATCCGGCACGGAGGGCCTCGAAGCCGTCCGCCGGCGGCCCTTCGATTTGGTGATTACGGATCTGCGCCTGCCAGGCGCAGATGGCCTCACAGTGCTCACTGCGACCAAGGAGCAAGCGCCCCACACGGAGGTCGTGGTGATTACGGCGCACGGGTCGGTGGAGACGGCGGTCGGCGCGATGAAACTCGGCGCCTTCGACTACATCACCAAGCCGTTCCAGATGGATGAATTGTTATTGATCGTCGAACGAGTGGGCCGAGTGGTGGCGTTGCGGCGAGAGAATCAGGACCTCAAGGAAGCCTTGGAAGATAAGTTCAGCTTCGGGGGCATTCTCGGCACGAACAATCAAATGCGCGCAGTGCTCGATAAGATCAAGCTGGTGGCCGGCACGGATTCGACCACCTTGATTCTGGGGGAGAGCGGCACCGGCAAGGAGCTGGTGGCCAATGCCATCCATCAAAATAGCGCCAGGAGCCAATATCCTTTGATTAAGGTCAGTTGCGCGGCCTTGCCGGAAACTTTGCTGGAGGCGGAGCTCTTCGGGCATGAGAAGGGGGCCTTCACCGGGGCGATGAAGCAGCGGCGCGGACGATTCGAGCTGGCGCATCGGGGGACTCTGTTCCTCGACGAAATCGGGGAAATCTCGCCGGTCATCCAGGTGAAACTCTTGCGGGTGCTGCAGGAACGGCAGTTCGAGCGTGTCGGAGGGAACGACCGGATCGACGTCGATGTGCGTCTGGTCTGTGCGACGCAAAAAGATCTGCGGAAAGAAGTCTCGCAGGGACGGTTTCGCGAAGATCTGTTTTACCGGCTCAATGTTGTGCATATCGTGATCCCGCCGTTGCGCCAGCGGCAAGAAGACATCATGGTCATTGCGGAGCATGTGCTGAAGACCTGCGCCAGCAAGATGAACAAGACGGTGAAGGGGCTTTCGCCCGTGGCGCGCGAGCTTTTTTTGCGGTATTCGTTTCCCGGGACTGTGCGGGAATTAGAAAATGTGGTCGAGCGGGCGGTGGCGCTGGGTCGGGATCGTGAGGCGATTCAGCCGGCTGATCTCTGCGGCTTCCAGTCCTGTCCCTATACGGGCGGGGTGCCGCAAGAATCCTGCGGGTTCTGCAGCGAAGGGCTGACGGGGCAGAAGCGCGAGGAGCGGCCGCTGACTTCGCTGGCGACGGCGCGGGAACAGTTCGAGCGTGACTATATCGTGTCGGTTCTCGGGCAGGTAGAGGGCAGCAGGACGACGGCTGCGAAGGTGCTCGGGCTCTCTCGCAAAGCCCTCTGGGAAAAGTGCAAACGCTACGGGATTCCGTCGGCCAAGGACGAACCGGAGGACGCGTAGAAGGAGAGTGAAAAGGCCGTTCAGCATGAACATGCTGAACGGCCTTTCTGCTCTCCTGCAAAGCTTTGCAGCTTGACGGGCGTTATTCGGCTGGTTCTGTGCCCCCGGCCCACAGTTTCACCGTGCGATCCCACGAGGCGCTGGCCAATGTCATGCCGTCCGGTGAGAGGCTGATCCCGCGAATGCCGCCCGTATGGGCCTTGAGCGTTCTGACGCAACGGCCGTTCGATAAATCCCAAAACCGAATCGTCTCATCGTCGCCGGCGCTGATGAGCACCTTGTTGTCCGGCGTGACGGCGAGGGCGCGCACCCAGGCCGTGTGGCCTTTCAGGGCCCGTTGCTCCGTCATGTTGGGCATATCGAAGAGTTTGATCGTCTGGTCACGGCTCCCGGTGATGAGTAGTTTGGCGTCGGAGGTAAAGGTCATCGCGCCGATCCAATAGTCCATCGGCTTTTGGAAACCACCGTCGTCTTCGACGAAGTATCCGCGGGTTTCGCTGCTGTCATCCTCGTCCTGTTTCCAATGTCCGTTATGCAGGATTTTTTCTTCTCCGCTGGGCAGCACTTCCCAGAGTTTGATCTTGCCGATGTCCGTTCCGCTGGCGAGGTGCATGCCATCCGGTGAGAAGGCGACGCAGACCGACCAATGGTGGTCGTACTGATCCTTGCCGAGGAGGGTCATGAGCTCGGTGCCGGTGGTGACTTCCCAGATCTTGATGTCTTTGTTGTGGCTGCCGCGCGCCAGCATGAGGCCGTCCGGCGAGAGGGAGAGGCTGACGACATTGTGGTCGTAGCGCGTAAAGAGCAATTTTTTGGATTCGCCTGTGTGCGGGTTCCACAGCCGGATGGTGCGGTCCTCGCTGGCCGTGGCCAGTGTCTGGCCGTCCGGCGTGAAGACGACGGATCGGATGTCCGCCGTGTGGCCCCTGAGAGAGCGCAGCAAGCGCCCTGTTTCAATGTCCCAGATACGGACAAGCCGGTCGACTCCTCCGCTGGCAAGGGTTAAGCCGTCCGGTGAGAAGGCGACCGACCAGACTCCATGCGAATGGCCGCGAAAGGTGGTGCGTTCCCGTGCTCCGCTCTCCCAATACTCGAGGAAATCGACCGGTGCATTGCCTGCGCCCGCTGACGGCGTGAGCGGAGAGGGTGAGGGGGTCAGTTGAGGCGCAATCTGATCAGCCATGTTTCTAATCCTTACGGTCGGAGCAAGATGGAGCGGCCCGCGGCGACCGGCTTGATTGCAAATCGGCGATTCGGGCCAGTATAATTCGCGTCGGCTTGTCGGCTTGCGGTGATCGTAAGAGAAGCCCTGCCATCAAGTCAAGCCGCGATGAGAGCCGGTTCGCATCCCTCAACGGGGTGTGCCGGCCATGCCAGTCCGGATTGGACGATCAAGGACTATTATGGAACTGCGTTTTCAGCCAGCATTGTTGCAAGAGGTCATCGACTCGTTCGTCGAAAAGACGGAGCGTGAAGGCGATCCGACCTATTATAAGGAATTTCACGAGCTGGCCGATCCGATCTACGAGAAGTTTACGCTCGACGACCGGGAGAGCGAGTTTAAGAAGCTCTACCAGTATATGTTCGGGACCTGGGGATTTTCCGACATCATCCGGGATGCGTTCAACGAGTATCCCCTGCTGAAAGAACGAGTCGGCATCGTCCTGGTCAAGGGTGTGCTCAAGGAAGATCAGGAAGGCGTCGACATTCTCCGGAAGTGGGGCTCCGTCGAGCACGAGATGGCCCGGGAGTTCGAAGAAAAGGGATTGAGGGGCGTCGGGATCAAGCTCATCCCTCGGCGGTTCTACGATCCCGCGCTCACGCGCTATTGCCGCCATGAGTTGCTGCATATCTCGGACATGCTGGATCCGGTCTTTGGCTATGATCCTGATACCAAGGTCGGACAGAACCCAGGCGAAGAAACGCTCATCCTCCATCGCTATCGCATCTTATGGAGTCTCACCGTCGACAGTCGTTTGACGGCCGCCGGCAAAGAGCCGATGCTGCGCAAGGAAGACCGGTTCAAAGAGTTTCGTTCCTGGTATCGCAAAATCCCCGCGCCACAATTGAAATCGGTGTTTGAGGGGCTGTGGCAGACGAGTTTCTTCACCCACTCGGAATTGATCGAAATGGCCTCGGACACCTTGCGCGTGATGGATCGCGCCGTGGATGTCGAGGGCGGCGAAGTTCCGGAAACCGAAAACAAAGTCATGTTGATGCCGGGGTTCCCGTGTCCCCTCTGCCGATTCCCGACTTATTCGTGGGTCGAGGATATGGGTAATAAGATCGAGTCGTACGTGCTCGATTTTATCCGCGAGAATCATCCGGGCTGGGATATCGAATTCGGGGCCTGCGACCGTTGCGTCGAGGTCTATAAGTTACGCGCCGACGGCGTGATGTAAGGTCACTCTTGTGGCAAACGATCCGACATATGGCCGGCGCGATTTCCTGAAGGACTCGGTCGTTTCCGTTGCCAAGGCGGCCCAGGAGTTTTCCAAGCAACAGGAAGTTGTGTCGGAGCGATCGGCTCCATTGGTGCGGACGGATTGGTTGCGTCCCCCCGGTGCGGTGGACGAGACGCTGTTTTTAGAGCGGTGCACGAAGTGCGGTGATTGCGCCACGGTCTGTCCTCACGGATCGATCACGTTCCATCAGCAAAATGGCACTCCGGTCATTTTTGCGGATCAGATCCCGTGCTATCTCTGCGATGATGTGCCCTGCATCGCGGCTTGCGCGACGGAAGCCTTGCTTGCCGTCGGAGGGCTCGATCAGGTGCGAATGGGTCTAGCCATCGTCTCCCATCGCACCTGCACGGCAGGGCAGGGATGCCATGCATGTGCCTCTAAATGTCCTACGGATGCCTTATCGATGGACTTTGATACGCAGCGTTTGGGCGTGACGACTGAGCGTTGCGTCGGGTGCGGCCTCTGCGAGCAGGTCTGCCGGACGGTGAACGATCAGGTGGCGATTCGCGTGACACCGTTCAGGTTGCTGGCACGGTCGCTTTCGTGAGAGGCAAAAACGCGAGGCAAAAGCAAGAGGGAAAATCGAAAATAAATCGTGCGGGAAAATGTGAGAAATGACGTGAAAAATCATTATCTTATATTATCAATTCGAGGGTACGATTTCGCGCTTGACAACCCAAGGGCTGTTACCTATTATACGCGAGCCTGTGCCAAAGGTTTGATTCCCGATGTCCAGGATATCCAATCGGGCAACAGGGGAAACCGAGGAGCTGATTCTCATGACGAGTAAACAGCCGGTGCAAACGAATTCTCCAGCAGGAGCTGCGGTTATCGCGGCTCCTCCGGCCATTAAAGACTCACCTGCAGTCGAACGCGCCCTCAATCGCAGCAAGCTCTATTTGCTTGTGTCGTGGAGCTTGCTCTATCCCGAGGACGACGAATTTCTTGATTACGTGCAATGCGGCGAATTTGTCGAGGATGGGCGGGCCGCGGTCGATGCCTTGAGCCTGGTGTTCGATGGAATCGGCGGCGAACGTGCGAAGCAGAAGCTGGTATTGCTGCGCAAGCAGTTCGATCAGCTCGAAAAAGTGGTGGCGTCTGAGTGCGTCAATTGGCAGCTCAGCGATCTCCAGTCCGAGCATCGCCGCGTATTCAGCAACGTCATTACCCTCGATTGCCCCCCCTACGAAACCCTATTTGGAAACGACCACGTCTTTGCCCAATCGCAAGTCATGGGCGATATCGCCGGATTCTACCGGGCGTTCGGGGTCGAGTTGTCCAAGGACATCCATGAGCGGCTCGACCATTTGAGCGTCGAGTTCGAGTTCATGCATTTCCTGGCCTACAAAGAATCCTACTCGCGCTGCCACGATGGAGCGGACAAGACGCAGATCGTCCTGGATGCGCAGAAGAAGTTCGTCAAGAACCACATCGGGCGGTGGGTGCCGTTGTTCTGCCGGATGCTGGTCAAGAAAGCCGACTCAGGTTTGTACAAGTATGTGGCGGACTTGATGGCGGAATGGATGGATTTTGAGACTGCGTTCCTGGGCGTTGTGCCGCAGCCCTATTCGGAAACCGATTATCGCCCGGCGACGTTTAATGCGCCGGAAGGCCAGACCTATGAGTGCGGCGCGCAAGATCAAGGTAACGAACTTAGCCTGTTGTTGAACGAAGTCGGTGCCGAATCATTCTTGGATAAAAAAGATCAAGGGAAAGACAAGGACGATGGGGGGCCGGTCGGAACCGCCTAGCCATGCAAGTACGCGTAAGGGTTTCTATTTTCTGTTTGTTGTCAGTTATCTTGGGCCACCGTGCTTAACTTTTAATCGAGAGGAGGAGTAGTCCTATGAGAGTTGTGCAGACACACAGTAAGCGTGTGGTGTTTGGCATTCTTCTCTCTGCGTTGATTGTCGGCGTGATGCTGACGATCGGGCAGGTGCCGTTGGCTGTCAGCCAGCCGGTCACAATTCCGGCGAAGGCCATCAAGGGATCGATTCCCATGGACGGCGCGAACCCAGTCTGGGAGAGCGTGCCAGGGGTGATCGTGCCGTTGAGCGGGCAGCTGATCACGACACCGATGCACCCGAACATTTCGGTGAAGTCGGTGTTCGTGAAAGCCATGACAAACGGTAAAGAAGTCGGCATGCGGTTGGAGTGGAACGATCAGACGAAGAACGATACGACCATCGGTCCTCAGGATTTCCGGGACCAGGTCGCGATCATGTTCCCGGTCAATACGGCTGGCGCGCCCCCCTTTCAGTGCATGGGCCAGTCCGGCGGCACCACCAACATCTGGCGGTGGAACGCTGAGTGGCAGAAGGATCTCGGCAAGGATAGCGCGGGTATGTGGGACGTGGACGATCAATACCCGGGCATTTTCTGGGACTACTATTTCGAAGAGCCTGCGGGCGGCGTGACCTATCCTGACCGGATCGGTCGCAGCCTTGGGCCTTTCAATCCCGGTATCTGGTCCGGCAACATCATGTCTGACCCGACGCTGCGCGTGAGCTCGGTCGAGGATCTGAACGCCAATGGCTTCAGCACCCTGACCACGCAAGCGCATCAGGATGTCATCGGAAACGGCGTGTGGGAGCCATCAGGCTCCGTCAAGGGTGGTGGTTATAGCGGCCCAACGTGGCGCGTCGTGGTGAAACGCACGTTGGAAACCGGTGATGCCAATGATGTGCAGTTCAAGTCAGGTGCGTCTGTACCAGTCGCCTTCGCGGTCTGGGACGGCAACAACGTTGAACGTAACGGCATGAAGGCGCTCTCCACGTGGTTTACCCTGAAGTTGCAGTAGGGAAACCGGTCTCTGGAGAGACCAGCTCGTACCGCTAGAGCAGGCGTCATAGTGAGTGAGAAAGCCCCAGTCCGGTATCAGGCCGGGCTGGGGTTTTCTCTTTTTCTTGGCGGGCGATACCGGCGATGATCCGTCGAGTGATTTGCGCTTGACAAGGCAGGGAGTCGGCTCCCTTGGTTGCATTTGGCCGATGGCGGAGTGTATAAAAACAGGTGTATTTCTTTGAGGTAACGCCGTAATTTTTACTGTGTTGGTAGTGATTCAGCATGAAAGTCTCACTGCTTTTCCCTCCAACCTGGCATCCGTCACAGCCCTATTTGAGCCTCCCTTCCTTGACGGGGTTCTTGGTGCAAGGCGGCGTCAAGAACGTTTCTCAACGCGATCTCGGCATCGAACTCTTAGACGGAGTGGTCACCCAGTCCTACGGGGCAGAACTCTATCAGGAGCTGATCGATAAACAGCGCGCCCTTGAGCAGAACCGTATCGGCGATACGGGGCCGGGAAGCGCCGAGCACTTGGCGCGAATCGTCGAATCGCTGGACCGGTTTCCCTATCTTATCGACCGGATCGAGCCGGCCAGGGAGACCCTGCGCGGGGACGGCTTCTACGATCTCGAGTCCTATAAGGAAAGCCTCTTTCTCATCGATAAATGGCTGGAGGTACTCTCCACGCTCTATTTTCCAACCAGACTGACGGTCGTCGATAATCAGTTCGGCAACTGTTCCATCTATTCGTCCAAAGACCTGATGAAGATCATCAGGGATGAAGCGCAGAATCCCTACATCAAGCTGTTTCGCGAGCGCTTTCTGAAATCGCTCATTGGGGATCAGCCGGACTTGATCGGCGTCTCGATTACGGCGACCTCGCAGATTATTCCTGGCCTGACGCTCTGCCGTTTGATTAAGGAAGCCGCGCCCAATATCCATCTGACCATCGGCGGCAGCATTTTCACTAGACTGGTCGATAATCTGCGCCGCTGCCCGAGCCTTTTCGATCTGGCCGACGATATCATCGTCTTCGAGGGCGAAACAGCGCTGCTCGAATTGGTTCATCAGTTGGACGGAAAAAAAGATTTCAGCAAGGTCCCGAACCTGATCTATCGCCAGAATGGGAAGATCACGGTCAATCAGCCCTTTTACTCCGAGAACATCAACCAGTTGCCGGCCCCCAATTACGATGGCTTCCCGCTGGGTCTCTATCTGTCGCCGGAGCCGGTGTTGCCCGTGCAGTTCTCGCGGGGCTGCTACTACAAGGATTGCGCGTTTTGCGCCCTCACGCTGGATCACCAGAATTTCCGGCAGAAAGAACCGGGGCGCACCGTCGAGGAACTGGAATGGCTCAAGCAGCGCTACGGCGCCAGCCGGTTCTTTTTTACCGACGAATGTTTCGCCCTCTCGCCGACCAAGCGGCTGTGCCAGCAGATCATCGACAAAAAGTTGGACATCAAGTGGACTTGCGAGATGCGCTTCGAGAAACATCTGACGCGGGAGCTCCTGGCTTCGATGAAGGACGCCGGCTGCCTGAAGATCGTTTTCGGATTGGAGTCTTTCAACCAGCGGGTGATGGATTTTATGAAGAAGGGGATCAAGCAGGAGTGGGTGCGGCGCATCGCCGACGATTGCGTCGATCTGGGGATCGCGGTGCATTGTTACATCATCGTGGGATTCCCGACCGAGAAGGAAGAAGAAGCGCGCGAGACGATGAATTTCATCGTCGAGAACCAGCGGTTGCACAATTCCTACGGCTTCTCCTGCCAGCCCTGCCTCTTCGATTTGGAAAAAGAAGCGCCGATCATGAGCGACCCCGGCAGCTACGGCATCCGGCGCATCATGCGCCCGTCGGCGGAGGACTTGAGCTTGGGCTTCTTCTATGAAGTGTCCGAGGGCATGACGCCCGACGAATCGGAAGCCCTCTATCAGCAGGTCTACGAAAAGATCAGCGAAGTCGTGTGCGAGCTGCCGTTCAACTACTCCATGGCGGACGGGCTGCTGTATATCGCGCGGGCCAAAGCGCAAGAAGTGGGCGTGCCGAAGCCGGCGCGGTCGTGACGCGGTTGGATTGGTATAATTCGAGTTTCCTGTAAGGATAGACAGCATGATTGCCGCGAATGCCATGAGTGACCGGATGACGGGACGGATCAACGATCAATCCCTGTTGTTCCAGTACACGATCAAGCTCGTCCTGATCGTCTCCTTCTCGGAGTTGATCCTTTATCGGCTCGTGTCGCGATTGGGGATGCATCTCAGCAAACTGGCGCAGACGCATGAGTGGATCATTCCGACCTTCACGGCCCTGACGGGGATCGGCGAGTGGCTGCTCAACGTCGTGGCGATTCTCTTGTTCCTCGCCCTGGCCGTGGGAATCGTCAGTCGGATGGGCGGGCGCGGGTTCGTGGGCTCGAATCGGATCATCGTCCCCGCTGTGGCGCTTCTGTTGCTTCTCACGGCGGGATTTTTATTGGTCCCTCCCGCGTTTTTGGGATCGGCCATCTATAACTTCGTGGCCCTGGTCGCGCTGGTCTGTCTGATGACGGAGTATCTCTCGGCCCATACCGAATGGTCGCATCGCGCGATGGGGCTGACCTATCTCCTGGGGATCGTGGGCTGGTTGTATTACCAGATCGTGTCCACGACCTATAGTTTTATCGGGACCGTGGCGGCCCCGCCCTTCGTGTACGAGGCCCATCGAGCGGGCGAGGCCTTGATGGTCCTGTCCAGCATCCTGGTATTTTGGGCTTATGGGCGGGGCGTCTCGTTTCGGACGCGCAATCAGCGGCAGCGTCGACGCGCCATCTGGTTTTGGGCGACCGCCTGGTCCATTTTTACGCTGATGCTGTTTCTGGATTATCTGCTCAAACAGTATGATCCGGGGCTGGCCAGCAACATTCGGAAAGCGGCGGACGGCATCGGATGGATCTTTCAGTTCGGCATGGGCTACACGTTCTTTCTTCCCTTTGCCCTCTACATGGCAGGCCTCTTGTGCTGGGCCTACACGGTCATTAAGCTGCTGACGATGGGGCGGTTGGCGGGCTATGGTCTGGGATTGATGTTCATTGCCGGGTACGCGCTCCTCTATTCGAATCTGACGCTGATGGTGGTGCTCGGCGTGATGCTCTTGACCATGGACCGGCATCGGCGTGATGCGGCGGATTCGGCGCCGGCGACGAACACGCCCGCGATCGGCACGCCGGATTCATTGGCGGGCGGACATATCTAACGAACATTTTTACTATAGGGAATTGTATGAACGAACCAACCTCTTCTGTTTCCGATCCAGGTCAGACCGTTGTAGATCCGGGCGATCAGCCGTTGAGCCCGGACGAAGAAGTCGTCGAGATTGAAAAGCTCCTGGCCGCCGAGCCGGACGATTTTCAAGCCCGTTGCCGGCTGGGCGAACTCTATTTCAGCAAGGGCCGGATGGACGATGCGCTCGTCGAGGTCAAGAAATCGATCGAGATGGCGGAGAGCCTCCGCGCCGAAATGAATCGGTCGCTCGCGATGTACTACTCGAACCTAGGCACGATCTACGCGACCAAGGCCATGACGGATGAAGCGGAAGCCGAGTTCAAGCATGCGCTCGAAGTGTTCCCCCACGATGTCCTGGCGCTGTTCAATCTCGGGCGGGTCTATGCCGACAAGAAGAAGTTCATGGAAGCCAAGGACTATTACGAGCGCCTCGTGGAGATCACGCCGGACGATCCCATGGCCTGGTACAATCTCGCCGGGGTCTACGTCGAACTCGACAATCCCCAGGTCTCGGACTACAACACCATCGACATGGCCATCCAGTGTTATATGCGGACGCTCGAACTGGACCCGCGGCATCTGGAGGGCAGTTTCAAACTCATGGAACTGGCGATGAATCACAAGAAGACGGACCTAGCCATCAAGGTCATGGAGGACGCCGTCGAGCAGAATCCCGAGGAGCCGCTGGCCTACTACAATTTGATCAGCGTCTACGACAAGGCCAAGATGTTCGAGCAGGCCGAACAGGCCAGGAATCGGTTGAAGGAACGATTTTCCAAGCGGGCCAAAGAGACCACATCCTAAGTTACCCATTCAGACGGAGGAACACACCATGTTTGGGAGTCTTGGTTTTACAGAGTTGATTTTGATCCTGTTCATCGTGCTGATCATTTTCGGCGCGGGCAAGTTGCCGCAACTTGGCGAGGGGATCGGCAAGGCGATCAAGGGCTTCAAGAAGTCTGTGCATGAGGCCGATCTGATCGAAGCGGAAGCCCAGGCCGCGCAAGCGGCTCAGCAGCAGACCGCCGCGGCGCCTCAGCCAGCGATTGCCGAGCCGACCGTGCAGGCTGCCGCGCCCGTGGTGCAGCCAGTCGAGACCGTTCAATCAGTTTCACGCGGCTAATCAGCCGGGATTAAGGCCTGAGGTCTATGGAAACCGAACTCCAGCTCGCAGTCGGCTATATTGAAACCTTCGCAGGCAACGGCAAGGCCAGGAGCACCGGCGATGGCAAGCGGGCGGTCAAATCCGGCATTCCCTTGCCCCACCACGCCGCCTTAGACAAGGACGAGACCTGGTTTTATTTTGCCGAGTCCGGGTCCGACCGCATCAGACGGGTGAGCCTCAAGGAGGGCACTCTCCATAACTTCGCCGGCATCGGCGAAACCTGCTACAGCGGCGACGAAGGCCTCTGCGGGGAAGCCGGGCTGTATTTGCCGCTCGATGTCGCGTGCGATTCCCACAACGATCTCTACATCTGCGATTCCGGCAGCAACCGCATCCGGAAAGTCGACCACGAGACCGGCGTCATCACCACGGTCATCGGCACCGGCCAGCATGGCTTCAATGGCGATGGCCCGGCGCTGGAGACCAATCTGACCTGGCCTGCCGCCATTGCCTTCGATCCCAACGACGTGATGTATATCGCCGATACCCAGGCGCACCGGATCCGCCGCTACGATCCCAAGACCGGCATGGTCACGACGGTGGCAGGGGCCTGGACCGCCGAAGACGAAGCCCGCGAGCAGCCGCTCGTGGCGCGGAATCTGGTCGTGCTCTCCGGCGATGCCATCGGCATCGATTTCAGCGACGACCATGGCTGGCTCATGCCGGTCTGTTCGGACGGCTTGGATATGTCCATGTACCTCGACGATGGCAAGCCCGCGCTGGAAGCCCGCATCTACGATGTCGTCGGGCTCACTGTGAATGGGAAAGGCGATATCATTTTCGTCGATAAGGGCAGCAACCGCGTCCGCAGCATCGACCACGCGACCGGCATCATCTCGACTGTGGCCGGCGTCTGCCGGTACGGCTATGACGGTGACGACAAGCCAGCGATCAGAGCCATGCTCCATGCGCCGGAAGCCGTGGTTGTCGATCAGCAGGACAATCTCTATATCTCCGATACGATGAACCACCGCGTGCGCAAAGTGGACGTCGCGACCGGGGTGATCACGACGGTCGCGGGCAACGGAGACAGCGGCTACGAAGACAAGAATATGGGCGGGTGCGGTGCAGCGCGGTTCGTGGCGAAAGAGTCGTCCGGGACCGTGAAGCATGGAGATGGACTGCTCGGCATCGAAGCCGTCGTGAATTCTCCCGTCGGGCTCTCGCTGGATTCCCAGGGCTATCTCTACATCTGCGAGCGTGGCGAAAACAAAATTCGCCGCGTGAAACTCTGGTAGCATCCGCGTGCAGGCTGATTGGTCTCGCTCGGGCTTTGTGCTATCCTGAGCCCCTCACGATGTACTCGCGCGGTCACCCGAGGACCTTGCATGGTGCGTACGACGAAGATTGATTCCCGCCCGGTACTGTTGCTCCTATTCATCCTGGTTGTGGCCGGCGTGTTCGTCGGTTTCGACGTGCCCCTCGTCAGTTCCGAGGGGATGATCATTCGCGCGCGCCTCGTCGAAGGGGAGCTGCCGGCCGGGCCGGAGGATGCAGCCTGGGCCAAGGTGGCGCCGATGACCCTTCCCTTGAGCGGTCAGGTGATTACCAGACCGGTCTGGCCCGAGCC
>SXGR01311032.1_pt1 | contig 21909 bp, 14 predicted proteins | sample 3174711 | NCBI WGS metagenome assembly SXGR01 (sample SAMN11356860, study PRJNA531348) | freshwater metagenome | isolation source: freshwater sample F1-60 | place: China: Fuxian Lake, Yuxi | collected 2017-12-25 | reverse complement strand
TCCTGCTCGACGAACCGACGCGCGGCGTCGATATCGGCGCGAAAGCGGAGATTCACCAACTCATCGACCGACTCGCCGCAACGGGCCGCGCCGTGCTCCTGATTTCCAGCGATCTCCCCGAACTACTCGGCCTGAGCGATCGCATCGTCGTCCTGCACGAAGGCCGCGTCGCCGCCGAACTCAGCGGCACGGCGATGACGCAGGAGCACGTCCTGCTCGCCGCGTCCGGCCTCAGCCTCAACCCTGCCCACCCATGACGCACGGACGCCTCTCCCCTGCCCTGCGCCAGCGCTGGCTGTTCCTCGCCGCTGGGAATCTTCTCCTGCTCGCCGCGATCGCCGCGACCATGAAACAAGGCGGCTCCTTTGCTGAAGTCCTCGCGCGCTGCGGCCCCAACGTCGCCCCAGTCATTCTCGCCGGCCTCGGCATGACCGGCATCATCGCGACCGGTGCCATCGATCTTTCCATCGCCTCGATCATCGTCGTCGCGGGAACCGTCTTCGGCGTACTCGCCCATCATCAAGTGCCGCCGCTCGTGGGCTTCATCGCCTGCGTGTTAACGGCCTTCGCGCTCTCGACATGGAACGGCTGGCTCGTCCATCGCCTGCGCCTGCCCGCGATCATCATCACGCTCGCAGGTCTCGCTGCGTATCGCGGGCTGGCCCTCATTCTGGCGGACCTCGCGATTCCGCGCTTCGGCGGCAGCCTCGACATTCCCGGCGAAGACTGGCACTCGCCCGGCAAACAATTCGCCGGAGCAATCCTCGCCGTCACGCTCATCGCCGCGGTCGTCTGGGAATGGTTTGCCGTCACGCCCCGCCGCTGGCTGGCGCTGGGGAATTCCGAGGAAGCCTGCCGCCTCGCCGGCCTGAACCCGCGCCGCATTCTCCAAAGCGCGTTCGGCGTCGGCGGCGTGTTCCTCGGCCTCGCGGCATTGATCCACGTCACCCAAATCCAATTCATCGAGCCGGCGCGCATGGCGCTGGGCTTTGAACTTCAAGTCATCGGCGCGGTCATTCTCGGCGGCACGAACATCTTCGGCGGCGAAGGCGGCTACGCCGGCACGGTGCTGGGCGCGCTCTTCCTCTACTTCACGGGCCAGTGGATGACCTACGCCGGCGTCAGCCCGTACTTTCAGGAAGCCATCACCGGCGCGCTCATCCTCGGCGTCATCGGCATTGACTGCGCGCTGCGGCGCCGGCGCAAGCTGATGGAGGAACTGCAATGAACCGCTGGCGTCACTGGCTGTTGCCCGGCGTGCTCGTAATCGAGATCGCGCTCTTCACCGCGTTGAGCGGCCAGACGTTTTCCTCGGCGACAGACGCGGCGATCTACTTCCGCAGCTACTTCGCCGATCTGCTGGCGCAGTCCGCTCCCGTCCTGCTGCTGGCCTTTGCCATGACGCTCGTGCTCATGACCGCTGGCATTGATCTCTCCGTCGGATCCTCCGTCGCGTTGATCGCCTGCGTCATGTCAGGCTTCTCCGCCGGTCCGGCATTTTTTTGGACGGCCGTTCCGACCGGCCTCGCCCTCGGACTCCTGCTCGGCGCGATCAACGGCGCGGTGATCGCCCGGCTCGATGTCCCGCCCATCATCGCGACACTTGGGACAATGATCCTCTACCGCGGCCTGTGCTTCGTGGTAATGGGCGACCTGGAGAAATCACCCTTCCTCGGTGTCCCGGGCTACGAAGCGCTCGGGCAATTCGCCGGGGCCGCCACGATCGTGGCAGTGTTGTTTGCGGCCGGCGGCGGCTGGTTGAACCGCTCGCGCTGGTTGCAGGAAGTCCTCACGCTCGGCGGCAATCGTGTCGCCGCGCGCTACGCCGGCATCCACGTCACGCGGCGGACGCTGGAGGTTTACGCGCTCACCGGTCTGCTTGCGTTTCTCGCGGCGCTGACCTTTACCGCGCGCAACGGCTCCGTGAGCGCCAGTTCGCTGACCGGGCTTGAACTGCAAGTCATCGTCGCCGTCGTCCTCGGCGGCACCCGGGTGCAGGGCGGCGGCGGTTCGCTCGCGGGAACTTTCTACGGCGTCCTCATCGTCGCCGTGATGGACGAGGGACTGCGCGGTGCGGCGCGTTGGGGAACGGAGCATCTGCCGTTCAAGATCAGCCACCTCGAATACATCCTCCTCGGCGTCCTGCTGGCCGGCGGCGTCTGGTTGAACACCCGCGCCCAAGTGGAGTCCCCCCGACGCACGGAACGGACTGCGGACCGCCCGTGAGCTTCGATCTGGCGGCCAAGTTCCGGCCGCGTTTCGCCAAGTGTCGTGTGGCCAACGCGTACGGTGCGAACGAGCCTGAAGGTGGACAACAACGAAAGGCCCGACATGAAAACTCAATCCGCCACCGCCCGTCGTTCCACCTCCGTCCGCATAGCATCCAAGCGCCGACGCAATGCCCGCAAGTCGCCGGCGGTCATTGAGCTGGTTCCGTCGCTGCTGAAGATCAAAACCATCCTTGTCCCGCTGGATTTCTCGGCGACCTCAGCCAAAGCCCTCGCCTACGCCATCCGCATGGCCGATCAATTCGGCTCGAAGATCATTCTCCTCAACGTCATCGAGCCCATCGCCACGCCGGATCTCGCGTATCATCCGCTCATGCTCGACTCGGCGGAATCCCGCGCCGCCGCGCAAAAAGCGGTCGAAGCTGCCGCACGAAAGGCGCACCTGCCGGACTCAATGCTGAAACGTATCGCGATCCGCCACGGCACGCCCTTTGCCGAGATTGCTGACGCCGCGCGGACCTTGAGAGCCGACTTGATCATCATCACCACGCACGGCTACACGGGATTGAAACACGTCTTCATGGGGAGCACTGCCGAGCGAGTCGTCCGACACGCTCCGTGCCCGGTGCTCGTCGTGCGCGAGAAGGAGCATGAGTTTGTGTAGGCCCGCGTAGCCGCCGAGGGACGAGGCGGACGTTCGATTGCTCATTGAACAGGGAATCCGCCTCCTCACGTCGGCGGCTACAGTGTCGGTAGCACCAGCGGTGCCTTGCGCCGTCGCCACGGGAGGAAGGAGGAGCGCGGCGGCTCTGCGTCTCCCCGTGCCGCCACCTCGCGCAGTTCCCGCAAGAGCCTGCGCCGGGCTACGATGATGAACGCGATGTCGATGGCCACTGCGACCACGAGCATCACCAACTGCGAAAACCAGTAGCTGAAACCTCCACCCCAATTGTTCGACGCGAGTTGAAGAACGATCAGCCCGATCATCAACCCCAGCCACGGTAACACTTGAACGAGCACCAGCGTCTTGAGGATCGCGTGGTTCGGCTTTCGGCTGCGCAGCCCCATCCACATGCCGAACCACGCCACCGCCACCAAGCCACTAGCACCGGCAACGATGTTGCCGGCGTGGGTGATGCTTAAGTGGATGATCGAATCCGGCCACATTTCCGGATGCTGCTGGGCCATATTCTGAATCTGCCACGCCGCAAACGCCGCCTCGCACAGCATCAACACCAGCACCGGCCGCACAAAGGTCCGGCAGAGCGCCCACCATTGGCCGAGGATGATCTGGCGCGGCGGCAACGGCGTGACCAGCAGCAGCTCGATCGTTCCTGTCCGCATCGCTTCCGCGAAGAACCGGCACGCCAGCGCCGCCACCCAAAGGTTCATCAGCAGCAACAACAACCCCGTGACTCCGTTGCCGACTCCGAGATAAACATCCCTGTCGTTCGACCACACGGAGAGCAGCACGCCCCCAAGCGCCATCGCCAGCAGGGCGATCCACAAGAACCGGCCCATCCACAAGTCCCGCCCGGCCAGCCAGCGCACGGGATTTTCCGCGAGCCAGAGCACACGAAGCCGGACGCGCTTCGTGGCGGAACCAAAGCGCATCCGCTGCGAACGCGACGCTGGCCCTGACTGGGAGCGGGCCTTGTCCTGCCAATGACGCGGCGCGAGCAGGCACGCCGCCACGAGGAAGCCCCACCCGATCCCATGAACCACCGCCATCGCCGTCCAGAAATCACCGAGGAACAACGACCGCGCTTCGGACATCGCAAAGCCCGGGCTCGCCAACGACCAACAGACTTGGAAGGTTGCGCTCTTCCAGTCCGCCAGCGCCCAGTCCACCACGGGCAGCACGATGATAAACAGTGCGCACAACGCCGCGCAGCGGGTCATCGACTGTTGTCCATCCACGCTAACCGCCGAGACGAGCACGCCGGCCGTGAGGGAAAAGAAAAGCGTGTTGAGCAACACCAGCACGAGGCGCACGAACTCTCCGCCCGTCACGCCGCCCATGAAGAAGGACAGCCCAACGATCGGCAACGCCGCCAGCAACGCATACGTCGCCACGACAGAGTGGGAAACGAGCTTCCCGAGCACGACATCGTGGCCGCGAAGGTCGGTCAGGAACAGCAGCCCGAGCGTACCTTCCCGCTTCTCCTCGCTCAACGAATCGGCGGTGAGGAACACGCCTGCCGTGCATACGGCAGCGAAGCTCAACCATGAGAAGACCTCGAACAGCACGTAGCCCAGCGACGTGCCAAAGACCATCCCGGATTGCTCCATCTGGTAGATGCCGACGAAGCTCCCGAAGATGACGAGCGCAAAGGCCGCCGTGCCGACACGAGCCCAGTAGGTGGGCCGCCGCCGCGCCGCCACCCGCAGTTCACGTTCGACGACGGGGAGGAAGCTCATGCGCGCGGAAGGTTGCGCCAGCGGGCTACTGCGTGTCGCCGCGCGTCACACGCATGAAGACCTCTTCGAGACCCAGTTCGTCTTCGCGCAGTTCCAAGAGACGCGCGCCGCCACGCACAAGTGCATCGGCGATCACGCTCTGGTCGGCTTCGTGGCCGGCGAGCGTGACCTTGAGGCGTCCGTCTTCGGATTCGATGTTCGAGACCTCGGGACGCGCCTTGAGCAAGGTCGCAGCCTGATCCGCGCTGCCGGCCACCCGCACCCAGAGCACACGCCCGGCAGCGGCTTGATCGCGCACGCCCTGCACCGGGCCGGCGTAGATGAGCTTGCCACGCTCGATGATCGCGACGCGATTGCAGAGGGTCTCCAGCTCGCTGAGGATGTGGGAGCTGATGATGATCGTTTTCCCCATGCGCTGAAGCTCCTGAAGAATCGCCATCATCTCGATGCGCGCCCGGGGATCCAGGCCGGACGCCGGCTCGTCAAGCAGCAGCAGCTTCGGGTCGTGAATGAGCACACGCGCCAGCCCGAGGCGTTGCTGCATGCCGCGGGAGAGCGCACCGATGAGCGCGCCCTTCTTCTCGCTGAGACCCACGAGTTCGAGCACGTCGTTGACGGTCTTCTCCCGCTGCGCGGAGGGGATCTTGTAACACGCGCCGAAGAAATCGAGATACTCCGTGACCTCCATGTCCTTGTACACGCCGAAGAAGTCCGGCATGTACCCAATCACGTGACGGACGGCATCGGCGTCCCGGACGACATCGTGCCCGAGCACGAGTGCCTGGCCGGCGGACGGCGCGAGGAATGTCGCGAGAATGCGGAGCGTCGTGGTCTTGCCCGCGCCGTTCGAGCCGATGAAGCCGAATAGGTCGCCCTGATGGACGGTGAGGTCGAGCGCGTTCAAGGCCACCATGCTGCCGTAGCTGCGGGTGAGGCCAAGGGTCTGGACGGCGGGAAGCGGAGGAGCACTCATGGGTGGCAATGGAATTGAAAAGTGGGAGTGGAGAGTTTTACGTGGCGGATCATTTCGTCTCCGTTGCGAGCACGCGCAGCAAGGTGTTCTTGACGCTGCGGCGCGCCGGGAACTGGTTGAACGGCTTGGTCAGGGAGTGATTCGGCAGCCATGCGAGCAGGACTGCGCCGCCGCGTTCCGTCACATCGCGCATCCCGAGGCCGGAGGACTGTTGGATGGACTCGTAGCTGTTGGCGCTGCTGCGGGAATCGAGGAGCGACACGGCCGCCGTAGCACCGGCAAGGTCGCTGATGGTCGTGTTGCCGCCGCTGTGCGTGCTGAAGGCCCGTTGCCGGGCGTTGGCCGCCTCGTAGAAGTTCCGCGTGTAACCGGCGACAAATAGTTCGACCGAAGTTCCGACTGATCCTCCCCGTGGGAACGACTTCTTTTCGCGTGATGGCACGTCGGGGAGGTCATAGATCCGCTCGCCAACAACCACCCGCACCTTGGTCAGCGCGACTTCGAGGTTGTTGTCGATGACGATCTCCCGCTCGCTGACGGCAAGCGACACCGGCGTGTCCTCCTGCCGCCACCAGTCGCCGGCGAACAACTGGCTGGTCCAGACTGGGACACTGGCGCGCGCACGGAATCCGGCCGGCCGTTGCTCCACCGTCGCGCGGCTGGGGTCTTGTCCACCGTAAGTGCCCATGTACTCGCCGCGCCAGACGGCAAACGGTTCTTCGCTGGCGAATTCGTAGCGCGCGTTGACCGGCGAATACATCGAGCCGTAGCTGCGCCCGCGCAAATCGGCACGTTCGCCGTGCGGGAGGACATCCACGACGTGCAGTTCGTTCCACTCCGTTTCGCCCGCGCGCAGCTTGTAACCGATGAAGTAAATCAGCAGGGAGAAGAACGCGACGTAGGCCGGGAAGGTCAACCACGTCAGCATCTGGCGGTTCAGTTTTTTGAGCCAGTATTGATCCAGCGGCCCGATGACCGCGAGGTAGCCCAGCAGCAGGATCAGCAGCCAGCCGACGGGCAGCTTGCGAAGCTGCTTGCTGTCCACCATCGCGCCGAATACCGCGTCCACCGGACGGCCACCGGAACGGTTCCCGTAGTCCGGAGTGAACATCTCGGGCGGAACGTCGGTGAGCTTCGCCCACATGTGGCCGAGGTTTTTCCATGAACGCGCCGGTTCCAGTTCCGGCGCGAAGAGCAGCACCGTCACACGGCCGCGACCGCGCGTGGCGCTGACGATGAGCGGCGCATCATCGGAACCCGCCAGCACGCGCCCATCGCGAATCCGCCCGGTGACCACTTGGAGCGGCGTGTTGCCGAACTGCGGATCAATGACGAGCGACGTATAGCCGGACGCGCCGGAGGCGGACTTGGAGTTCGACGGTGGCGGCGGGAAGCTGGATCCATCGAAACGCTTGCTGCTCGACACCCATTGCTGCAACGCGGCGTGGCCGGACGATGCGCCGATGCCCGACGCTTCGACAGGCAGCACGGACTTCAACCACTCGCCCGGGCCGGAGAGGTGGTTCAACTGTTCGAGGCTCACAATCAGGTGCCCGCCGCCGTGCAGCCACGCGAGCAATGTTCCCACCTGCGCGGCCTTCAGATCCAGCGCGCGCTCGGACGCGAGATAGAGCGTGTCGAGGCCCGCGAGCGCGATCGGGTTGTCGGGAAACACCGCAGGCTGAAGCCGTCCGATGACCGGCCGCGAATCCTCCTGGCGCGACTTGAACTCGGGGAGTGCCGGAGCGACGCGAGAGATCGAAACCGCCAGTGCCGCGCCGGAGTCATGAACCCGCCGCACGCGCTGGCTCGCGGCCTCGGCCCGGACGCGACGCTGTTCATCAAGCACGCGCGCGCTCCAGGACGGGTTGTAGGAACCGGAATTGAAGATCGGCATCACGAAGCGCTTCGTCGTGCCGGTCGGAAGTTCGACGACCATCGTACGATCGTGCGCCGAGTTGAACTGCCCCGATGAGACCTCGACTGTCGCAGTGAAAGGCGGGCCATCGTTCTGCACCTCGAAGGAAATCGGGAACCAATTCCCGGTCGGCACCAGGCCGTCGAAACCGACAAACATGTCGAAGCGCACGGCAGACTGCGCGCCGGCAGCGAGCATCAGGAGGAGAACTGCCAGCGCCATGTTCCGCGCGAGCCCGGCACGACGGCATGTTCGTCGGTGGACGATCGGGTGAACGTCCTTGATTGAGGAACCTCCGGAAACTCCTGCCACCAACCCTCGCTCGGTAATGTCCATGTTGCGCCTGGGTGATTGAAACACTGGCGTTATAGCGATCCCGCGTCGCGCAAGGCAACTCATTTGCCCCGACGCGATTTAAATGAGTGCCCGTACCGCCGCTTGCCACCCCGGTCTTTCCTCTTGCCAGTCGCGACCGCGAAATGTGTGAATCACGCCGTTCAGCCGTTCGTCTGCCTGTGCATTCCGATCACGTCAATTAATGAGCCATACGATAATGAAAACATTCTGGATTGTCGGTTCGAGCCTGCTTCTCGCCGCCCACGGCATCACCGCCGCCGAGGCCAAGATCGATTTCGCAAAAGACATCAAACCGATCCTCGATCAGCAGTGCACGAAGTGTCACGGCGCTGAAAAGCAGAAGGGAAAGCTGCGCCTGGACTCCCGCGAAGCGGCGATCAAGGGCGGCAAAGGCGGCCCGGCCATCACTGCCGGCGACGCCGCCAAGAGCGATTTCTTCCGCCGCATCGCCCTACCGAAAACTGACGATGACTTCATGCCGGCCGAAGGCGAACCGCTCCCCAAGGCGCAATTGGAGCTGATCAAGAACTGGATTAACCAGGGAGCCGTCTGGCCCGAGTCCGCCAATACCAAGGAAGTCGCGAAAGCCCCGGCCATCCCCGCGCCTGTGCTGCCTGCCGATTTCAAACCGACCGGCGCAGAGACCAAAGCCATCGCCGCGCTCGCCCAAAAAGGCACCGACGTCCGCGCCATAGCTGCCAACTCCCCGTGGCGCGAGGCGAACTTTCGCCTGCAAGGCACCAGTGTCACCGACACGGTCGTCGCCCCAATCAAGGACGTCGCCAGCCTCGTGGACTTGAACCTCGCGAACACCAAGGTCACCGACGCCGGTCTGGCGAATCTCAAGGGCCTCGCCAATCTTCAGCGGCTTCACCTTGAACTCACCGGCATCACCGACGCCGGCCTCGCGAACCTCAAGGGACTGCAGAACCTCACCTATCTGAACCTCTACGGCACTAAGGTCACCGACGCCGGTCTGGAACATCTCAAGGGCATGAAGTTCCTCCGCAACGTCTATGTATGGCAAACGAAGGTCACCGACGCCGGCGCGAAAAAATTAAAGGCCGCCCTGCCCCATGTGGACATCTCGATGGGCTGGGACTTGTCCACGCTCCCAAAGAAGGAAGAGCCGAAGAAAGACGACAAGGCCAAAAAGGACGACAAGAAAGCAGAGAAGAAAGACGCTCCCAAAGACGCCGCCAAGGACGCAAAGAAGGAGCCGAAAAAGGAAGAGAAAAAGCCGTAAAGCAGCACGGGAATCTTCGCCGCCGAAATCGACGGCTCCATTCGCAACAAAACCTTCAGGCCAGATGCCTCGGCGATTTCTGGCCTGCTCCAGTCGCAGAGATCGCGCTTGGCCTCCTCAGGCGCGATCGGAAATGGCGGACAGCGGTGGGCTTTTTCGGGCTGCGACAAGACAAGCCCTCGTTCAGCAGGCGCCCCAAAATGCCCGCTGGACAACACCTCTTGGTTGGCGGTTGCTCCGTTCTACGCGGCACTATAGGGCGCAGATCGACCAGTTCCACCCCTTCGGTGTTGAGCGCCGCCCTCGATCGCGCTCACCATGGATGACCCCGCGAATTGCCGCGCCTTAATCCATCCTTAATCTGCCTGAGTGTAACCTCCGCTCCGTCAGCCGGGTCAAAGCAACCCGGCAGTTTGAAACCAAAGCGATGACCCAAACCGCCCGGTGCTTAAGATGTCTCCGTGCAATCCGGTCGGAGTTGGGCTAGAATTCCCGCATTCCTGCCGTAATTGGGACCGCCGGCCCAAGTGATTCGCATCTGGACGGCAACGCGATTCCGGCATTCGATTCGACATGCGCAACAGCAAGCCACTGAACTGGACAGCAGGGGTCGTCGCGATTCTCGCGAGCGGTTGGCTCGCGCACTACCTGCTGCCCTCGCCACCGCCCATCGATCCACGGGCGCACTTCGGCGCTGGCGAAGCGCTGGCAGCGGAGGCGATGCGACTGGGCGATTCGAGCAGCCGCATCATCGCCATTGTCCGGGACATGGTGGAATTCAAAGTCCCCGCCGCAAAGGCGCAACTCGACGGGTTCCAAGCAGCACTGAAGACCGCCGGCCGACCGCCAGCTGTCCTCCGCATCATGAAGGACGATCCACTCCGGGTCGTGGGCGTGCAGTCCGGCGAGTTCCTGGAGTTGCTCCGGCAGGCGAAGGAGAACGATGTGTTCGTCTCTTTCCTTGGCCCGCCCGTGCTCACGGACGATCAACTGCGCAAGCTGGGCCCCAAGCGCCCCAAGGTCGTCGCGCTTTGTTCGGGGGCGATGCCGGCCCGCGTCGATCTAGGGAAGGTTTTCGCGCAGCAGTTGCTCCACGCCGTAGTGGTCTCGCGCCCCGATGCTCCGGTGCAACCCGGCCTCGGCGACAACCGGAAGGCTTTCGAGTTCATGTTCAAGGTCATCACGACGCAGAACCTCGCCGAACTCGGCGCGCTGTCCACAACGGCGGCGAAGAACTGAATCCCCACCAATGACACTGCTGGTCAACAAATCGGTTTCGCAACGGTGCGGCAGTCGCCGCGACGCAGGATTCACCCCGACAGATCTTCTCGTGACTCTAGCGACGCTCTCAATCCTGGCAGCGCTCCTCGTGCCCATGTTCGTCCGGATGCGCACGACGTCGCGCCTCGCACAGTGCATCGGGAACCTAAAGCAGGTGAACCGCGCGGTGCTCGACTACGCCGCAGCGCACAACCAGACGTTGCCAAGCATGGAAGGGAGGCCTGCGCCGGGTGGTTGGTGGCATTACAAGGACGAGGTCAAAGGCCTCCTCGGACTCACCGGCGAATCATCGTCGCAGGACAAGGTCTTCGCCTGCCCGGATGACCGCGGCTACGGCGACGGCGGGGACAAGCCCACACCGTTCGCGCGCTCCAAGAAGCACAACTTCACGAGCTACGTCTTCAATGGGGTGAATCTGCCCGGGGTGCCAAACATCGGGGGGCGCACGGTCGAATCGATTCGTTTCCCGGACCGGACGTTGCTCGTGATGGAATGGACGGCGCACGCGCCGCTCTCGTGGCATCGCAGCCTCACGCGCCGCGAAAACACGCCGTTTTACAACGACGCGCAGAGCGTCGTCGGGTTCGTCGATGGCCATGTGGCTGAGACGAAGATTTACTACGACGGCATCAACGCCGCCTACACGCGCGATCCCGCGCCGGGTTACACTTACAAATACAGCGGCGACTAGCCGCATTAGAAGTCGTATCGATTTATGAGAAGTAACATTGCAGCCCTCGGATTGGTTCTGGCCGCTTTTGCCAGCCACGCCGCCACTGTCATCGTCAACCCATGGACGCCCGTCTTCAAGGGCATCGACCTCGCGTCTGGCCAGCAAATTGCAACGCTCGCGGGCGAGCCGAACCTCCAACTCCTGTGCTACCGCGTGGACCTGAGCGACCCCGAGGTGATTCCATTCACCACCGCAAAATGCACCAACTGCGCGCCCTACGAGACACTGGCGCAGAACACGAGCCACTTTCTGGAACAATACGGCGTGCAGGTCGCCATCAATGGCGGGTTCTACCAGAGCAGCGTCGGGCCAAATGATGTGCCGATTGGCACACCTGAGAATGTTCGCGGCATGGCCATCTCTCTCGGCAATGTCGTTTCGCAGGCGGACGACCCGGCGCACGCGGCAACGATTCTCATTTCCGACTCCCGGGTGCCGACGCTCATCCCGGTCAACAACCCACCGGTTAGCACCATCGGTGTTCACACAGCGATCTCCGGCGATCGTGTGTTGCTGACCAACGGCGTCGTCGCCCCAGCCCCGAATCCAAACGATCGCGATCCACGAAGCGCCGTCGGCTTCTCGGAGAACGGTCGCTACCTGTATCTAATGACGCTCGACGGCCGCCAACCGGGCTGGAGTGACGGCGCGGACTGGGCCACAACCGCCCAGTGGTTGAGGAATTTTGGAGCCTACCAGGGCATCAACATCGACGGCGGCGGCTCGACAACGATGGTCATGGCCGATTGCCAGGGGAAGGCGGTGCGGATCAATCGTTCGAGCTTCGTCGCCGCCTACGGGCGCGAGCGCATCATCGGACATAACTTCGGCGTCTATGCGCCACCGCTCCCCAGCGACTTGAAGACCCTGCGAGTGATGCCGGGCCAGACCACCGCCAACGTCACCTGGGAAACGGCGTTCGAGGCCACGACTCAAGTGGAATACGGCACGACCATCAATCTTGGCAGCTTCACGCCGCTGGACATTCGGCCCAAGCGCCGGCACGTGGCGACGCTCACGGGCTTGTCGCAGGGTTCGAACTATTTCTTCCGCGCGCTGTCCACGCACGTCGGCGGAGTGGCGACGCAAAGCTGTCAGTTTACGACCACGTCGGAGCAGATTCGCACGGAACTCTTCACGCTCACCAAGCCGTGGAAATACACCACGAACAACCTCGACGCGGTGAACTGGAAAAACCTCACCTACAATGACTCGGCCTGGCTCGGGGAAGGCGCAGGGTTGCTCTACGTGCTGGAGAACAGCCTCCAGGTCGCCCCGCGCAACACGCAGATGCCGCCAACAAGCGGCACTTCGATTCCGCGCACCTACTACTTCCGCACGCGGTTCAATTACTCGGGGCCGACAGCTGGCGTCTCGCTGATGTTCTCGAACTACGTGGATGACGGCGCGGTGTTCTACCTGAACGGCACGGAAGCACGGCGGTTGCGCATGCCGGCGGCTCCGACAGTCATTACATACGCCACAACCCCGAACGGCACGCCGTGCGCGGGCACCGCGCAGAACGGAGACGCCGCTACAATCTGCCCCGACGTTTTCACCATCGGCGCGAGCAACCTCGTGCAGGGCGAGAACATCCTCGCCGTGGAAGTTCACAATGGCACAGGCACCGACCTGGTTTTCGGCTGCTCCCTTGCCACCATCACAGCCGCCCAAATTGCCCCGCGCCTGAACATCTGGGCTGAGAACGATCTCTCGACGCTCTTCTGGAACGGCGACGGCTTCATCCTCCAAGGCTCCGGCGGATTGAATGACGCCGGCAACTGGAACGATCTTCCCGGCACAACCCAAAGCCCGGTCGCGGTCACGAACTCCGCCACCACGTTCTTCCGCTTGCGCAAGTAACCTTTTGTCGCCAGACACAGTCTATCCAAACGCCGCCCTGAACATGAACACGACACGGATGCACCCACGTTCCGCCTTCACCCTCATCGAGTTGCTGGTGGTCATCGCCATCATCGCGATCCTCGCAGCGATGCTCCTGCCCGCATTGTCCAACGCCAAGTCGAAGGCCATCATGGCGCAGTCCGCCAACAATCTGAAAAGCCTCCCCCCGGGCTACTCGGGCTACGCGCATGACAATGACGGGCGCTATCCCTGGCAGGTGCCCCCGCGGAAAGGCGGCACGAGTACCGAAACGACGATGCTCGGCAGCCCGACGATCATGATGGCAGCGGATGAGTTCGTGTTCGTCGAGTGGGTGGATCATTTCCGCGTGCTCTCCAACGATCTGGTCACGCCCAAGATTCTTGTCTGCCCGGCGGATCGCGAACGGACACCTGCGGATGTTTGGTGGTTTATGTCGGGGTTCGAGAACGTGAGTTACTTCATCGGCCTGAGCGCCGAGGAGTCCAAGCCGCAGTCCATTCTCGCCGGAGACAGCAACATCCTCGGCGGTGGCGGCGGACTTGATCCATTTTGGAACAACGCCGTGGGCACCTCCATCGACGCGACCTGGGAGAACACCGTCCATAAGCGCCGGGGCAACGTCGTGCTCGCCGATGGCAGCGTGCAGGCCGTGAACACGCCCGCCCTTCGCGAACTGATCGGCGCGGCGCTCGGTGGCGGCTCGACGAACGTCGTGTTCTCGAAGCCGCAGGGCATGCTGTAGCCCACCCCGACAACTGACTCGCCCGGCTTCGCGGCGGCAGTATCAGCCAGGCGATGCACTTTGACTTTATGACGTACCTCCGCCGCGCCGCTGTCTTGGCTTTTTCCCTCGGCGCGAGTGTCGTCGGTTGGGCGGCGGAAATTCAGACGACACGGCTGGACGCCAGCACCCTCCTCCGTGTCGAAGGCGATCCCGACAACGACTGGCATATCCAGCAATCCACCAACTTGCTCGACTGGATGCACGTCCCCAGCCTGACGCCCGTCATCGCCGGCCGGACGAATTCACCGACGCGCTCCGTTGCTTCCCCGACGAACAGCCCCGGGCAGTTCTACCGCGCGCTCAAGACCGGCGGGCTCTACGATCCCTCGCTCCTCCGCACCGTCAGCCTGACGTTCACGCAGGCGAATTGGCCGACGCTGCTGACGACGGCGCGCACGACCGGGTCGAACATCTATTGCTCGTCGGTCACTCTGGATAATGGTGCGACGAACATCGGCGCGGGCGCGCGTTACAAGGGCAACTCCTCCTTCAACCTCGGTGGCAACAAGAAGTCCTTCAACATCGAGGTCGACTGGGCCAATCCCACCGCAGACCTGATGGGCTACACAACTTTCAATCTCAACAACGCCGCCGCCGACCAGACGATTCAACGCGAGGCGCTCTACTTCACCATCATGAGCCGCTACACGCCGTGCCCGAAGGCGGCGATGGCGCGGGTGAACGTCAACAACGCCTTCTCTGGTGTCTATACGCTCGTGCAACAGGAGAACGGACAGCTCATCAGCGAATGGTTCCCGAGCAACAACGGCGACCGCTGGCGCACACCGAACGCGGGCGGAGGTGGCGGCGGGCCGGGCGGAGGTTTCACCGGCTCGAACGCCGCACTGTCGTATCTCAGCAGCTCGAACATCGCGACCTACCGGCCGTACTACGATTTGCGCACCACGAACTCCTCGACAAACGTCGCGTGGGGCCGGCTCATCAACGCCATCCAGGTTCTCAACACCACGCCCACCAACCAGCTTCGCGACAAGGTGGAGGACGTCCTCGCGGTGGACAATTGGCTTTGGTTCCTTGCCATCGAGAACGTCTTCGCGGACGACGACAGCTATTGGAACAAGGGCGCGGACTACAGCTTCTACTTTGAACCGGAGAGCGGACGCATCCACCCCATTGAGCACGACGGCAACGAGGCGTTCATCCTCGGCGACGTCAACCTATCGCCGCTCGTCGGCTACAACGCCACCGGCGGCAGCGCCACTCTCGGCAACCGTCCGTTGCTGCACCGGTTACTGCCCATCAGCGAACTCCGACAGCGCTACCTCGCGCACATGCGCACCGTGTTGCAGGAGTCCTATCACCCGGCCGTCCTCACGCCGTTCATCAATTCGCTGTTCACCCTGAGCGTCACCTCCATCGTCGCCGATCCGAACAAGAACTTCGCGATGACCCAATACACGAACGCCATCTTCCTGCTGAAGATGTTCGTCACGAACCGCTATAGTTTCCTCACAACAAACGCCACGCTGGCGCCCCTGCCACCGATCATCGGACTCGTCTCACCGCCTGCTGTCGCGCCGACGGCCACGGAGACGCCTGTCATCACCGCCCAGGTTTCCGCCAACACCACCAACGGCGTTGATTCCGTCTGGCTGTATCATCGCGGGAGGAACTACGGACGCTTCGCCGTGGCGCAGATGTTCGACGACGGAGCGCACGGTGACGGTGACGCGGAGGACGGCGTTTTCGGTGCCACCACCACGAACTACCCAGCCGGCAGCAAAGTGCGCTTCTACATTGAGGCGCGCTCCGCAAACCCCGCCCGCGCCGCGAGCTTCAGCCCAGCCCGCGCCGAGAATGAAACCCACAGCTACCGTGTCGCCGTCACCTCAGCGGAAGATTCCCCCGTGGTCATCAACGAAGTCATGGCATCGAATACCAGCACACTGGCCGATCCACAGGGCGAATTCGACGACTGGATCGAATTGCGCAACATCACCGATCAGGATGTGGACCTCACGGGCCGCCACCTGAGCGACGAGCCGAACAACCCGCGCAAGTGGGCGTTCCCTGCGGGCACGGTCATTCCGGCGGACGGTTACTTGATCGTGTGGTGCGACGAGGACGGACTGGCCACACCCGGACTGCACGCGAGCTTCAAGTTGTCCGCTTCCGGCGAAACACTCTTCCTCACGGACACAGATGCCGCGCAGAACGCCATCCTCGACTCGGTGACATTCAGCGCGCTGGCAGCCGACGAGGCCTTCGGACGAACCGCAGCCAACGCCGATGCCTGGGCGAGCCTCGCACCCACACCCGGCGCACCAAATCCGTGAAATCCTGTTCATCAACCGGACAGACACACCGCAAGACCATGCGGCAGCTCGGGCTACAACGTCGCACGATTCAGCCGATATCCCGGCGGATGTTGTGCCCAAAAGTTTTACAAAGTATATTGGCAACTCGGCACCAAGAACGGTGTCTATCAGGTGCATGACTCGACGACTCGATCTTCTGGCCGCTTTGGCTGGCCTGCTCTCGGCGGCGATTCTCCTCACGGGAATCGCACCGGTCACCGCTGCCGCGATCGATGACGCCGCCCGGACCAACAAGGCCTTCTCCTACGTCAACGACAAGCTCCCACAGGGCCCGTGGTCCGTTCACATTCTCAAAATGGATCGCCGCAGCCCGGAATACGAAATCCACTCCATGCTCGCCGGCGGCGCGGTGTCCGGAATGGTCACACTCACTGATCAGGTCAAGGCCGTGCCGGCGGAACTCGGCCGCCCCGTGGGCGCGGTCAACGGAGACTTCTACGTCACGAGCCCGCGGTTTTACTCCGGCGACCCACAGGGCTTGCAGATCGTCGATGGGGAACTGGTCAGCGGCCCTGACGTGGAATTTCCCTGCTTCTGGACGGACGCCCAGGGCCGGCCGAACACTGGCATTGTCCAACCCGCCTTCCGTGTGACCTGGAAGCACGACACCACGACGGTGCTCGGACTCAACGAAGAACGCTCGGACGACACGGCCGTGCTCTACACACCACGCATGGGCCCCAGCACGGGAACCAAGACTGGCGGCCGCGAGATTGTCATAGAGGCCGTCGAGACGAATGCTTGGCTTCCCCTTCACATCGGCCGGAAAGTGATCGGCCGGGTTCGTGCCATCCGCGACGCCGGCGACACCCCGCTCACGCCGGACATCATGGTGATTTCCCTTGGTGCCAAGCTGCTCGTCGATGCCCCGGTCGTCGATGTCGGCGATGTCATTCAAATCTCCACCGCCACCGTGCCGGAACTGGCCGGCTGCAAGACGGCCATCGGCGGCGGTCCCCGGCTCGTCGTGGATGGCAAACCCGTCGGCCGTTGGAGTTCCCCACACCAGCGGCATCCGCGCACAGCCATCGGATGGAATGATGATTCGATCTTCCTGCTGCTGGTAGACGGCCGCCAGCCCGGCCTTTCGGTTGGGATGAGCTACACCGAGATGGCGGATTACTTCATCAAGCTCGGCTGCACCCACGCGCTCAATCTCGACGGCGGCGGTTCCGCCTCGATGTGGCTGATGGGCCAGACCGTCAACAGCCCGTCCGAAGGCAGGGAACGACCCGTCGCCAACGGCCTCGTCATCGTCAAGAAACCCCGCCGCCCCGCGCAGTAAGCCTGGCGCGAAGTCGCTCCACCTCCTTGAACCGGAGCGCGGAGCTCCAACTCGGCGCGGCCTGCCCGCATTCAACACCCAGGCGGAAACTAATTCGCCAGCGGCTGTGTGCTGCGCAGGTAGGCGAACAAGTCACGCGCCTGCTGGTCATCCAGGCTGTCGATCAATCCCTCCGGCATCAGGCTCAGGCCAGCAGCGCGTTGCTCGGTGATATCCTTCGTCTCGATGGCCACGTTGCGCCCGTCCACTCCGCGCAAGACTAGCACCTTCGCGTCACGCTCCACCAAAAAGCCGTTGAGCGCACGCCCGTCTGCCGTCTCGACCAGCAGATTCTCGTAACCCTCGCGAATCTCAGCGCTCGGGTTCACGACATGCAGGAGCATCGTCGTCACGTCGCCGCGCTGATATGCAGTGAGGTCCGGCCCCACTTTTCCACCGCGCGCGAAGAGCGTGTGGCAGGAAGCGCAGAGCGTATTGAAATGTCGTTGCCCCGCGTAAGGATTCCCCTGCCCACTCTGCACCACGGCGGACAGCCGCGTCATCGTCGCTTCCATTTCGCTTGTCGAGGCGACGCCGGCGCGCGGCCAGTGGAGGGCGATCAGACCGGCGAGTTCCGTGTTGTTCGCATGGAACTTCATGCGGCGGACGCCATCGAGCGGCACCTCCGTCGCCTTGAGCTTCCCGGCGTCCACAGCTTTCACGAAGCCCAGCGACCACGCGGCGCGCGCGGCAATCAAGCCGGTCGCCGCGAGACGAACCTCCGGCGAAGCCGCCTTCCAGCTGCGCAGCACCATCGCCGGCACCCGCGCGTCGTCGTAGCCTGCGAGCGCGGCGAACGCGGCCTGACGCACCTCCGCGTTTCCGTCGGCACCGCCGAGTTCCAGCAGGACATCCAGCGCCGCCGTCGGACGCACTTCGGCCAGCACTCCGAGCAACGCGATCTGTTCGCGCCGATCCGCTGCGCGACTCTTGAGCGTGGCCAGTGCGCGCTCCAGAGCCGCCGCGTTGCCCGCGCGCAACTTCAGCGCCTCGGAGCCCGCGTCGTGACGCGCCAGCGACTTGAGCAACTCTTCGGGCAACGCCGCGAGCGCCCGTCCCGCGAACGCCTCCTCAAAGCCGGCCATCAGTAGCCGCGTGTGTTTCGGTGATGGCGAGGCATCAAGTAACCGCGCGCACGCGAGCAAGTCCTTGCGCGTCCCGGCTGCGGCGAAGCGCCGCATCAGCCGCGAGAGAATGTGCTTCTCCACCATCGGCTGGAACCAGAGCGGCGAGTCCGCGAACAGTGCGACGACTGCATCGCGATCGGATTCACACTTGGACTCCACCGCCCACCAGCAGAGCAACGGCAGGCGCGAATCGGCGACATCTTCAGCACGGCGGAGCAACGCGGCAACGATGGGCAGCGCGTCCTTCGCCGGAAGACGTTTTGCGGTGGAAGCAAGCTGGGCACGGACTTCGACGTTGGTTTCGCCTGCGGCCATGCGCGCGAAGCCGTCGGCGACAGCGGGGCTCACGGAGCCTTCGTCCGCGAGCAGACGCGTCACCCAGAGGCGCACGAATGGATCGCGATGTTGGAGGAATGGCGGCAACACAGTGACAGGGCTCACAGCAACCGCATTGAGCAGCCACAATGCTTCGAGCGCGCGCTGGCCGGTATTGGTCCGAATCAAATCGTTCAGAACAGGCACAGGCAAGGTCTCGCGCCCATCGGCGACCAAACGCAACGCCTGCTCGCGATACCATTGGTTCTCGTGATGCAGTGCGATGCCACCGAGATAGCCCTCCGGCCAGCCACGTCCGTCCGTTTGCCGAAACACCTCCGACCAATTGAAGTTTGTTCCGCCCTTCGCCTTCAGCCTATAGATGCGCCCGTGCTCGCGGTCGATCAACCCTTCCTGATTCCGCGTGTGCGTCACCTGGCGGTCATACCAGTCGGCGATGTAGATGGCACCATCGGGGCCGACCTTGATGTCCACGGGACGAAACCAACTGTCGCTGCTCGTCACCACGCGCTCCAAGTCACGCGTCGCAAATGTCGAGCCGACCGGGTTAATCTCGCTCAACACGACACGGCCTTGCAGCGGCTCCACGCCGAATAGCTTTCCGTTGTAGCGCTCCGGCAGCGCGCCGCCGTGATAGAGAATGAAGTTGTGCGTGAACCGCTCGCCCTTCGTGCCGTCCAAGTGGGGGAAGTAGCCGAACGCATACGGGTTCGACAGTTCGCCGTGCTTCTCGAAGCCCTTCCGCAGATACGCGCCCTGCATGTAATGGAAGCCGCGCGTATCGCCGCCGTTGTGGCCGGAGAAGATGCGGCCCTTGGGATCGATCTCGACGCCGAACGCATTACCGCCGCCTTCGGAGAAGACTTCGTAGATCTGCCGGATCGGATGGTAGCGCCAGATGTTCTGGCCTTGCGAACGGACCGGCTGGCGTGGGGGAGTGTTGGAGTGCTGGAGCGACAGAGCAAGCCGCGGCCCCGGTCGCACGCGCACATTCGCCGTCACCGTGCTGCCTTGAGCGGCGTAGAGCCAGCCGTCCGGCCCCCAGCGCAGGCTGTTCACCACCGAGTGCGTATCTTCCAGACCGAAGCCTTCCAGATGCACCACGGGATCGCCATCGGGCACGTCGTCGTTGTTGACGTCAGGATAGAAGAGCAGATACGGCGGGTTCAAAACCCACACGCCACCGTTGCCACGCACGCATGCGGTGGCGATGTTCAGGCCATCGACGAAGGTCTTGTGTTTGTCGAAGCGGCCGTCGCCATCCGTGTCTTCGTGGATGGTGATCTTGTCCCGGCCCTTCACACCGCGCGGCGGCGGCTCGGGTACTTTGTCGTACACCGCCCGCCAGAAGTTGTCGTGGCTCACGACATTGAGCCCGGCGGGCGCGGGATACTGGAGATACTGCACGACCCACAGGCGGCCGCGCTCGTCGAAGTTGATGAACACTGGCTGGCTGACGACGGGCTCGGCGAGTACGAGTTCCATCTCCAGATCGTCCGGGACGCGGAAGGACTTCGAGGCCTCCACGGGCGGAAGAGCGTTCGTCTGCGCAGGAACGGCGTGGCCGGAGAAACCCGACTCAATGAGTTTCGTCTCCGGCCGGACCGATTGTCCGTGTGCGACCGCCGCCACGAACACAGCCGCCGCAACAACGCGGTTCGCTGAGCGTCTCGCCGCCGCTGTCCAGGGATGGCTCACTTGATCGACGCCACGCTCTTGGAACCGAGCTTGTGGACGGTATTGTAAATCTCCTGGTTGATCTCGGTGCCGTCCGCCGCCTTGAGGCTCATCTTAATCTTCATCTGATTCGCGGGCTGGAAGCCGGCAATCTCCAGCAGCACTGTCTTCTTGTCCTTCGCGAGCCGCGCGGACTTGATCTCGACCTTGTCATGCTTGCGCTGCTTCGCGTCGGTGACGGAAAACTCCGGCGATCCATAGCCGCCCGAGTAAACGTAGTTCCACTGCTCCACTGCGTAGCTCGCGAGGTCCGTGGCGGAAGTGGCGTCGAGCTCTCCCGTGAATTTGATCTCAAGGCCGTCTTTCAGAGCGTGCAGTTCGAGCGGCGTGTGAACGGGCTTGCCGGTGTAACGCACGCGATAGAGACCGCCCTCCTTCGTGCCGTCCGTCTGCCAGCCGCGCAGGCCGCTAACGTAAACTTGGCCGTCCCTCGGATGCACGCGGCCGCGCATCAGGCCGGACTGGAACTTCAGGGGGAACTTCACCATGCCCGCCTGCGTCACACCGTCCACTTCCTCGGTCATCACATGGAAGAGCGTGCCGCGACCGTAGCTCATGAAGAGCATGTGATTCTTGAGTGGGCCCCACTTGCTGGTCGTGGCCCACACCTGGCCGCCGCTGGAGTTGTCCATGTTCATCGGCAACCACGCGATCGGCTGGTCGTAGGTCGTGGGAATCGGCGCCTTGCCGTCGGCCGAAGGAATCCTCAACGCAGCGCGGAGCTTCGCGTCGCTCGGATTCACGACGAGATTCGTGCCATCGCGGACGAGCGTCAGTTCCTTTTGCGCGGCGGGCGTCATGCCGTAGAAACCACCCTTCTTCACGAGGTTCAACTTGCTCGCGGGCATCCAGTGGCCTTGGTTGTCACTCACGGTCAGCTCGTCGTTCGGTCCCATGCCCATTCCGTTCGGGGCGCGCAGACCGGAGGCGAAGACTTCTAGCTTCGAGCCGTCCTTCGACACTTTGAGCATCGTGCCTTGATGCGGCGACTTCACGTCTGGCGACCACGGAGAGCCTTTCGCATAGTAAAAGTTGCCCGCCTTATCCGTTTGCAGGTCGAGGCAGAACTCGTGGTAGTTCGGTGTCACCACCGTGTCGTTGTTAAAGTTCTCGTAGTAGTCCGCCTCGCCGTCGCCGTTCAAATCATGCAGGCGCGTGATCTGGTCGCGCCCGGTCACATACACTTTGCCGCTGACCACCTTCACACCCAGCGGCTGG
>SXGR01031443.1_pt1 | contig 21928 bp, 26 predicted proteins | sample 3174711 | NCBI WGS metagenome assembly SXGR01 (sample SAMN11356860, study PRJNA531348) | freshwater metagenome | isolation source: freshwater sample F1-60 | place: China: Fuxian Lake, Yuxi | collected 2017-12-25 | reverse complement strand
GAGATGCTTTAAGCGAGATCAAAGAGTTTCAAGCAGTCGTTAACTACATGTGGCCGGTGCTGACACCCGCAGAGTTGTTGCACGATCTCTATTCGTCGAAGGCGTTGATGCGACTTGCAGCACAAAAAGTGTGTACGCCAGTTGAGTATGAATCGCTATACCGTCCGCGAGCGGCGAGTCTGGCCGACGCCAAATTCAGCGACGCCGATGTCGCCGTGCTTGATGAGGCTCTGGCGGTCTTGGGTCCGCGCCCGCGACGGAGCGGTCGAATCAATGAAGCCGACGAAATTCGCACGTATGGCCACATTGTGATCGACGAAGTACAAGATCTCTCGCCGATGCAGTTGCGAATGGTTTCGAGACGCTCGTTGAACGGTTCGATGACGATTGTTGGCGATATCGCGCAAGCCACTTCGGTGCACGCACCAGCATCGTGGAAAGAAGTTCTTGCACACTTGCCAAAGAAAAATCCTTCGCGCGTTATCGGCCTGACAGTCGGTTATCGAATTCCAAAACAAATAATGGATTTGGCGACGCGAGTGATGCTTGCGGCCGCGCCAAACCAGGTTGCGCCTGTTTCGGTGCGTGAAGGTGACGCATCACCAAAGTTTGTGCTTTGTTCAAGCAGTGATTTGTTGGCCAAGTTGATCAATGAGACGAATAATCTTGTCGCCGAACTGAGTGATGGCAACGTGGCGATTGTTTGTCCAGATGAGATGACCGAAGAAATCTGTCGCGCGCTTGATAACGCAAAAATCGCTTACGGTCGCGCTGGTGCCGCGGGCATCGAATATGGCCTGACCGTGGTGCCGGTCAGCGTTGTGAAAGGTCTTGAACTTGATGGCGTGGTTGTAGTTGAACCTGCAAAAATCGTGGCTGCGCAAACACATGGTTTGCGTGCTCTGTATGTGGCTTTAACGCGCTCGACACGCCGTTTGAGTGTGGTGCACAGCGAGGCTTTGCCAACCGCGATGAATAACTAAAAATTTTTCAGCGAGTCAATAATTAGGGGCAGGAAACGCAAAGCCTTGTCTGCATCTGCGGGGCGATTGCGCTCAACAGAACTTTCTGCCAGCGCCACGATGCGGTCAAAGTCAGCCGCAAGTTGGTCGCTAAGTTCGGCAATTTTTGGTCGAGCTGCGTCGCCGATCAATTTGATTTGGTCCAGATGCTTTGTGGCACGTTTACGATCAGGCTTTTGCATCGCATCGCTCAATGCCTCGATGCTTTGCAACATTTGAGCGAGAAGTTTTTCGCGGTCAAGCTGAGGATCAATCGTCAAGATTGTTTTTTCGGCGGCGCTATTTTCGGCGATGGTTGAAGGCGCCGACTCGTTGATCGTTGTTGCACAACCAGTCACGACGGGCAAGAGAATGCCCAGCATCAACACGACGCGACTGAAAGCCAATTTCATGATCGACAGATTTATTTATTTGTGGTGACGAGCAAGCGACCGCTGATAAACGAGTCGATTGGAGTTGGTGCAGAATTAGCGGAATCTGACATCAGCACGCTGACGCCACCGTCTTTGCCACGGTTGGCGACCATGCCACTTCGCCCCGGAAACATTTTGTTGGCTTCAAGTGAGTCGAGCGCACCTGAAGTTTCTTCTAGTTCTTCAGAAATACGCGCAATAGTGAACGAGAGGCCAATTTCGATTGTGTTTAACGGTGTGAGCAAAACGCTGCGGTGTCCAGATCCCGGTATCGGGTTGCCGTGCGGGCATGCCGTCGGGTTGCCGAGCATTTTTGAAAGTGCCAGTTCAACTTCGTCGGTGATGACATGCTCCCACTTGCATGCTTCGTGATGCGCGGTTGACCAAGACAAACCAAGAACATCGATCAGGAAGCATTCTGCCAGCCGATGTTTGCGTACGATTCCTTCTGCAAGTTTGCGACCAGTCTCGGTGAGAGTGATACGTGAGCCAAATAAATTGACGAGTCCTTCGCTCTGCATCCGCTTGATCATTTCTGAAACTGATGCACGAGAAACTTTCAATCTGTCGGCAATGCGTGCCTGAATGAGTTCGACATTGTCTTCTTCGAGCTCAAAAATGCATTCGCAATATTCCTCGAACGCCGGATGATGCTCGGTTTTTTGTTGCACCGTTTTATTCTATAGCTGACAAAAAATTACAACCCCTTGGGTTGTTGTAAAGAGTTCTCACGTTCGTCGCGCACGGCGGCCTTGACCGAATATTGCACGAGAATTGCTGGTGCGAGAACGACGCATCCGATGATTAATGCAATTGAGGCAATGCGACTGACTATGGGCGTGAAGTCAACAACGACACCCCAGAGCACTGCGACCATTGACACACCAAAGAGTAAGTAGCCAAGATTGGTGGCGCGCTTTGCCCAACTTGAAACGAGCGCTCGTTTGATGAGAATCGGGTCTTGATCTGGCTGGCGATCCGAATTATCCGGTTGTGTGCGAGAATCCATAGCGTTGTAGTTATGTTACGGGGCAGTCATCGATGTCGTTGAAAATTGAAACAGATAACTCGGTCTTGGTTGCCACGATCAATCGACCTACGCGAAAAAACGCAGTCAATCAAGAAACTTTGTCTGAGTTGTCTCAAGCGCTGAAGCAGGCTGAGTTGCAGTCTGCGCGAGTTTTGGTTTTGACGGGCGCTGAAAGCACTTTTTGCTCTGGGGCAGATTTATATGGCGTGCGCGAGACACAGTTCACAGATGCATTGCACAAGTTGTTGATTCAAATTGCAACTGCGCCGTGCGTGACTATCGCGGCGATCGACGGCCACGCACTTGGTGCCGGTGCACAACTTGCGATCTCTTGCGATTTGCGAGTGGCCACCGCGCGAGCAATAGTTGGGGTGCCGGCGGCTCGACTTGGTTTGGTGGTCAATCATTGGACCGTCGAGCGCTTGACCCGCGAATGCTCGTGGCCTGTTGCGCGAGCAATGTTGCTCGCGGCACAGAATTATTCTGGCAAAGAGTTGGCGAGTCTCGGTGCGGTGCATCGCATTGGCGATTTTGATGCGGCACTTAGTTGGGCGCACGAAATTGCGGCACTTGCGCCGCTTTCAATCGCTGGGCACAAGGCGGCGCTGAACGCTTCATCGCGCGTGCCAGAAGTTGACGAACTGGTGCAACGAGCGAGAGATCTTGCGTGGGCGAGCACCGATGTCGAAGAAGGTCGCGCGGCATTTTTAGAAAAGCGCTCCGCAAATTTCAAGGGTAAGTGATGATCGCAAGTTTTTCCGATGTCGTTGTTGTCTATGACAATTTTCCGGCGCTTGCCGGTGCAAGTTTTGAAATCGCGAGCGGAGAGATCGTCTTGCTTCAGGGCCCGAATGGCGCAGGCAAAACAACCTTGTTGCGTGCCTGCGCAGGATTGTTGCCGATTGCTCGTGGCTCAGCAACCGTGCTGGGTTGTGACTTGGGTGTCGATCGTCGCGCGGTGCGTGCAAAAGTAGGGTTGCTCGGTCACGCCAATGGTTTGTTTCCCGACTTGACAGTTGCAGAGAATATTTCATTTTGGTCGCGATTGATCGGTGCATCAGATCAAGATGTCGAAACTGCGATGCGGATAATGGGACTATCCGATCGCCTGAGCGCAACGCGCGTGGCGAATCTCTCGGCGGGGCAGCGTCGCCGGTGCGCCTTGGCGACTTTGATCGTGCGCCGAGCACAACTCTGGTTGCTCGACGAACCACATGCAGGGCTCGATTCGCAGGGTCGCGATGAACTCGATAAAACATTGCGTTCGGCGCGGGAGGCGGGGGCCACGGTCGTGTTTGCATCCCACGAAATTGATCGGGCACAAAATTTGGCGACGCGATCTCTGCCCGTCGTCGGTGGCGTGGTGACTGAAACATGAAAAATAATTTAGATACGAGGGTCACCAAAGGCAAAGTTGTCAGTGCCGTGTTGTTAAAAGACCTGAGAATTGAGTTGCGCAGTCGTGTCGTGACCAATCAGGTGTTGCCATTTGCGGGCTTAGTAATGGTGATGTTCGCCTTCGCGCTAGACAACGATGATGTTTTACAACGCGTTGCCGGTGGTCTGGTTTGGTTGGCGACATTGTTTTCGTTATTCATAATTGTGCAACGGTCGTTCGCGATAGATACTCAAGATGGCGCGCTCGACTCACTGCGAGTTGCGGGCATTGATCTGTCGGCAGTTTTTTTCGGCAAGGCGATTGCGCTGGCATTGAAACTTATTGCACTTGAGATAGTTCTGATCTGCGGTGCTGTCCTTCTATATAGAGTCGACTTGAGCGCAAGCGGTCTGGTGTTGTTGGTCACTTGCGTGCTTTGCGCGACGAGCGGATTGGCCTTCGTTGGTATTCTTTATGGCGGTCTCACTGCAGGCGCAAAAGGACGCGAAACTTTGCTTCCTTTGCTGTTGTTGCCAGTTGTGTCGCCCGTGCTAATCGCGGCAACGAGGGCCACCGAAGCGGCTTTCGGCAGTGGCGGCGCGCAAACGTCAGAAGGTTGGGCATGGATTGGTTTGTTGACAGTTTTCGCCGCGGTGTTCGGTGTCAGCGGGTCATTGGCTTTCGGGTCGCTGATCGATGAATAGATTTAAATTAGTGAAAAATATTCCAGGAGAGATGATTTAATGTCGCAAGTTTCGCAAGAGACATCACCAACAGGCACCCGGGCGACGCAGGCGATCGGCGTTTTAGCGCTTGCCGTCATGGCGTGGGTCGTTGCCAGTGGTCTGTTGTTGACCCCACAAGATGTCGTGCAGGGTGAGTCGGTGCGAATCATGTATGTGCATGTGCCTTCGGCGTGGATCGCGTATCTTGCATTTGTATTTACGGCGGTTGCGTCGGTGAGTTGGCTTATCAGCAAGAAGCACTCAATGGGTTTTGATCGCTTCGCGGGTGCTTCGGCCGAAGTCGGCGTGATGTTCATGGCGATCACACTGATCACCGGCAGTCTGTGGGGTCGATTGACCTGGGGCGAGTTCTGGCAGTGGGACCCGCGCTTGACGACGACTGCATTTTTGTTCGTCACATACATCGGCTATCTCGCGGTACGACGCCTCGAAGGTTCTGTCGAGCAACGCGCTCGTCGTTCGGCAGTCGTGGCGATGTTGGCGGTGCTCGAGATACCGCTGGTGCATTTCAGCGTCGTGCTTTGGCGCAGTCTGCACCAGGGTGCGACAGTTTTGAATCCGAACGGTGATGTCAAAATGGATGACTTAATGTTGTTCACTTTGTTCAGCGGTGTGGTCGGCTTCACGCTTGTGTTCATTTGGCTCGTCTTGCACCGTCAGCGCACGATGTTGCTGGTCGATATTGCAGACAACCAAGGTCTCGATTTGGCGATTGTCGCGCGCCGCGCCGAAGGGTCGGCAAATTAAATGAAAGATGCCGGATTCATTCTTGGTTCATACATCGTGACACTCGGGGCCATTCTGATGTTCGCGGTTTCGACTTTGCGGCGCGCCAAAAAGTCTGCGCAATCAGTGACCGACAAAGACAAGACCTGGTTGTAGTGGAATTAACCCCAAGGCCGACAGAGCCCGCCAAAAAGCCGCGAAAGTGGTTGCCGATTATTTTGCTGTCGCTAGTTGGCATCGGTGGCGTAGTCATCGTCACCCAGTTTTTGAGATCGGCGATCGACTATTACTGCAATGTCGATGAAATCGGCGTACGCAGTGGCTGCGAAGAGACGACTCGTTTGCGTGTTCAGGGCACGGTCGAACAAAATTCATTACAGAAAATTGGCAGCAACACTAGTTTTGTGATGACATTCAACAACAAGTCAATAAACGTGGTTTATTCCGGTGACCCCGGCGGCGTTTTTCAAGAGTGCATCTCGGTTGTCGCACACGGTCGCATGATTAACGGCACTTTTGAATCGAATCGAATCGAAGTGAAACACTCGAATGAATACGCGGAGAAAAATGCTGATCGTATTGAGTCTTCTGGGAGCGCGGCATGTTCGCAAGCGCAGGGATAAGCGGCACGATTGGTCGTGCGTTTCTTTTAGTCGGTTTCATCGGCGCAGTTTTTGGTGCGTTCGCGGCATTTACTGGCGCACGGCGCAATGACCAACAAATAATTCGGTTGATTCCGAGATTTGCGATTCTCTCGTTCGTAGCCGCGATCGGCGCATTCTCGGCAATGGAATATGCGATGATCACCCGCGACTTCTCGCTGGCGTATGTGCAAAAAGTTGGGTCATGGTCGACACCTGCGCTATACAACTTTGCCGCAGTCTGGAGTGCGCTCGAAGGTTCGATCTTGATGTGGGTTCTTGTTTTAGCCAGCTACACATTGGCAGTTGCATTTTGGGTGCGCAAACGAATGCAAGACCTGATTGCATCATGGGCGCTCGGTGTGATGTTCTTAGTCTCGGCTTTCTTTTTTCTGGTTTCATTTTTTCCGGCGAATCCGTTTGCGGTCGGTGCTCCTGGTGTGCTCGACGGTCCCGGTCCGAACCCACTGTTGCAAAATCACATTTTGGTGATGTTTCATCCGCCGATCTTGTATCTCGGTTATGTCGGTGTCACGGTGCCGTTTGCATTTGCGATCGCCGCGTTGATCACGGGTCGAGTTGGCGAGGGTTGGCTCGTCGCAACTCGTCGTTGGTCACTTTTCGCGTGGGGCTTTTTGACTTTCGGTATCGCGCTCGGCAGTTGGTGGAGTTACGAAGTTTTGGGATGGAGTGGCGTGTGGGCGTGGGACCCGGTTGAAAACGCCTCACTGCTGCCGTGGATCACGGGCACTGCGTATATCCACTCGGTGTTGGTGCAAGAGCGCAGGGGCATGTTGCGTGTCTGGAATATTTCTCTGCTTGTTGCAACTTTTAGTTTGACGATTTTGGGCACGTTCCTGACTCGCTCCGGAGTTTTGAACAGCGTTCATGCGTTCAGCGAGAGCAGTATCGGCTCGTGGTTCTTGGTTATGTTCAGTGTCGTGCTTGTCGTTTCGATCGGCCTGATTGGTTGGCGGGGCGACAAACTTCGCAGCCCAGGTGTGATCGACTCGCCGTTGTCGCGAGAGGCCGCGTTTTTGGCGAACAATGTTTTGTTCGCAGTGTTCGCATTTGTCGTGTTGCTGGGCACGGTGTTTCCGTTGATAGTCGAGGCATTGCAAAATCGTCAAATTGCTGTTGGTGCACCATTCTTCAACAGACTTTCGATGCCGATTGGTCTTGCATTGCTGACACTGATGGCGATCGCACCTGTTTTGCCGTGGCGCAAGGCTTCAACCGAAACTTTGCGGGACCGAATGTTTTGGCCCGCGTGGTGCGGAGTAGCGGCACTTGTCGTGAGTTTGTTGTTTGGTGCATACGGTTTTGCGCCACTGGCGACTTTTGCGCTCGGTGGCGTCGCGGCGGGTGCGGCGATGCGACAAGTTGTGCTGGCGACTCGACGTCAAGGTTGGCATGGGTTCGTGGGACGTGCCAACGGTGGCATGATCGTGCACCTTGGCATGATCCTGATCGCAGTCGCATTGGGTGCCTCAAATAGTTTTAGCAAGAGCCAGGAGTTGTCGCTGGTTGCAAATGTCGAGGCAAGTTTTTCTGGTCACACTTTTGAGTTGAAAGATGTAGTCGAGGTGCGTGACGATCGCAGCATTAGTGTCAAAGCGCTCGTGCTCGTAGACGGCAAAAAGATTTATGCACCCGCGATAACCAAGTACACCCGCATCGGCATGAATGTTGGAACACCCTCCGTGCGAACTTCGTTGACGAACGATATTTATTTGACCCTCGAGCCACCTGTTCGCCAAGATTCAAATGAAGCCCGCATCAAAGTGTTCATAAAACCGATGATCATCTGGTTATGGATCGGCACTGCACTGATGGCCGTCGGCACGGTGCTCGCGGCTTTTCCCGGTCGTCGTCGCAAACCCACAGAAGCAACCAGTGCACCAGTTGAAACGGTTCGGTCATGAAGTCGAAAAATCTTGTCAAGATTGTTTCGATCCTCGTCGGGTTGGTTGTTGCATTATTTTTTGCGGTGTTGGTTGTTGCCGACCCCAGTCAAGACATTGTCGCCAAGTCGCCACTTTTGGGTCAGCCCGCACCAGCCATTGCCAGCGAAACGATCGACGGCGGTCAATTTGTCTTAGAGCGTCGTAAAGGCTCGTGGGTGGTGTTGAATTTTTTCAACTCGACCTGCGTGCCATGCATCAACGAACACCCGCTATTGGTCGAATTCGCCGACTCTGAAAATACGATTCAAAATGCCGCCGAGTTGTACACGATCGTCAACGATGACAGTTCAGACGCAATCAGAGAGTTCTTTGATAAGAACGGCGGTGATTGGCCAAAAATTACAGACGACAACGGGGCGATTGCAGTTGCTTTTGGTGTGGCGCGTGTACCTGAAACCTGGATAATTGATCCGAATGGTTTGGTTCGCTTGCGTATCACGGGCGAATTGAGCCCAGGCTTGCTGACTGAGCAAGTCAATAAGTTGCGAGACGAGTTCACATCGTGAAAACACGCAGATCAATTTGGTTGGCGATGTTTTTACTGATCGCGGTGCTGCTCGTGTTTGGCACCAGTCGAACTGGCGGACCAAAGACACAGCAAGACCGAATTGATGCAATCACTTCAGTTTTGGCGTGCCCCACTTGTTCGGGTGAGAGCGTCTTTGTTTCGCGCGCGGCGGCCGCCGAGTCGATTCGTGCCGAGGTCGCACGCCAAGTTGCCACGGGTTTGCGACCAGATGATGAAATTTTGAGTTATGTTGAGCAACGGTTTGGTGGCCAAGTGCTGTTGGTGCCGCGCGCCACGGGTGTTGACGCGCTGGTATGGGCTTTGCCCGTGGCAGCACTTATTTTTTCGATGTTCCTGCTCTTTTCGGCATTCACCAAAAGGCGCCAAAACCTCTCGGGAGAACTCACAGATCAACGCGACTTTTTAGTAATTTCACTGCAAGATCTCGAGCGAGAATACAAATTCGGGGATTTAGATGATCGAGAATTTGAGTCTTTGCGCAAAGACTACGAATCTCGCGTCGCAACCGTGAATGGGCAAATTGAAAATCTCATGTCACCTTCGCAGACACTCTCAGAAACTGCACAACCAGCGACGAAGAATTTGCCTCGCACTGTGGTTACGACTCTGGTCGTGTTGCTGGTCGCCACTTCGGCGGGTTGGTTGGTCGCCAAGCAGTCCGGGCAAAGACTCGCGGGAGAGTCTCTCGCGGGCTCGATTGAAGATTCAACCGCAACAATTCTTTCTCGAGCGCGGGCAACAAACTTTGTCGATCCAAAAGCGGCGATCGAACTTTATACACAGGTGCTTGAAGTTGACCCAGACAGTGTTGAGGCGTTGACATATCGCGCTTGGCTACTCGTGTTGATTTCTCGTAGTGCGGGTGACGAGGTCAAGCAACTTGCATTCGTCTCGGCGTCTAGCGATCTTGAGCGGGCGATTGCAATTGACCCGAATTATCCCGATGCCCATTGTTTTCTGGGCATCACACGCTTTCGGTTGGGCAACGATGCAGAGGGAGCCAAAGAGCAATTGACAATCTGCGCCGACAAAAATCCACCTGCAGAAGTAAAGAGTTTTGTTGATTCGATTGTGGCTGAGGTCGACGAGGCTCTCGACGAGTAGATGAGGCGATTAAATATTTAATCTTCGATTTGCGGTGGTGGCCAGGCTGTCGCCGATTTGAAACCACGGTTTGTGCGTTCGACGATCCAGACCGAAGCTTTGCGCCAGTCTGGTTTTGACTTGATTGCCATCCCGCGTCGCTCAAGTGTCTTGATCAACTCGGGGATCATGTCGCCGTGGCTTGAGAGCACCGCCGAGTCTTCGGCGTCTTCAGCAACTTTAAGCATGTCGGCAACATCGCCATGCTCAATTAGCCGCTTGTCGATTTGAATTTTGAGTTTCGTCACATTGCCTAGGGGCTCGAGAGTTTGGACGCATCGCGTTGCCGGGCTTGAGATCAGGCTTGAGATCGACAACTTTTTAAGTTGTTCGGCGAGCAGTTCGGCTTGTTTCCAACCGGTTGGGCTCAGCGGCCTCAAATTATCGTCGTCGTGCCATTCGCTACGTTTTCCCGCCTTGGCATGTCGCACTATATAAATAGTCACACCAGAAATGTACCTTTGATTGATTTGAAACGGTTGATTGGTACAAGATTTAAGGCAGGATTAAACAGTGGGATTTTTTGATCGCAATCGTGACGAGTTAACTGCCAAAGGTTTCGACAAGTCGCGCCTTCCGCCCGGTCAATATTTGACCGATCGATTTCCCGTTTTGCATGTTGGCGATGTGCCGACATATAAACCGGGCGAGTGGAGCTTGACAATCGACGGACTCGTCGAAAAACCGTTCACAATTTCATTTGAAGAACTTCGCGCGATGCCTGCGACAAAACTTACGACAGACATTCATTGCGTCACCAAGTGGTCAAAGTTCGACACAGCCTGGACTGGCGTACGAGTGCGCGACTTGTTCGAGCGAGCCGAAATTTCTGAAACTGCGACCCATGTGATGGGGCACGCAGAACATGGTTACGCCGCAAATTTGCCGCTCGCCGACATAATGCGCGATGATTCGCTCGTGGTTTATGCCTACGAAGACGAGGACATAGATCCGATTCATGGTGGGCCGGTGCGACTTTTGATTCCGCAACTTTATTTTTGGAAATCGCCAAAGTGGTTGCGCAGATTAGAACTGATGTCGGCCGATGCTCCGGGTTTTTGGGAAGAAAACGGCTATCACATGTACGGTGACCCGTTTTTAGAGCAGAGATTTTGGGGCGACTAAAGAATTAAAATACAAAACTAAACAGTCGTCGCGCAAAAAGTGTCGCCCATTGGCAACGACGACGAAAGTTCGGGATTTGTCTCACCGTAGAGCGCAGTCAACATTCCCTTGACCATGCCACGATCGACCGCGCAAATCACCGGGTGTTCAATCGCCAGATCACCGAACGGGCAGTGATTGTTGACGATGCGAAGTTGATTGTTGCGGTGATCGGTGTGGGCGGCGAAGCCGTGGGCGGTTAAAGCATCGGCAACCGCCTGCAGTGCTGCGCGCAATGAACGCTGAGTTTTATTCACATCTACGCCGATGAGACTTGTCGCCATTGCACGACCATATTGCTCACCGACTTCTTCGGCCATCACGGTGGCTTCTTGCGGCGTCAAAAGGGCGAGGGCTTTGCCCAGCAGTGACAAAACCAAATCGTCGCTGCGAACCGGAAATTCAAAAGTTTGATTTGAGTTCGTCGCGGTGTAGTGCTTGGACGGTCGACCCGCGCCCGCACCGTCTTGACGTGAAATTTGCACCTCAAGATATCCACCTGCGGCAAGTTTGTCGAGGTGATGGCGAGCAACATTGGCATGCAGTTCAAATTTTTCTGCAACTTCACCTGCGGTCACTCCATTTTGTGATTCGCGAGTGAATAAATAAATCGCACGACGCGTCGGGTCACCGAATGCGGATGTGATTGCTGACACCGTGGCGGTGAATTCGGTGTCGTTTAATGGGCTGGTGACCTCGCGCGATGCAGAAGTCGTCGCGGAAGTTTGCCCCGTAGCAGGTGCTTTTCGACTCATGAGAGATATTCTACCTATAGCCATAGTGTTTATTATTTAATGACCTGATCGGATCAAACCCCAAGATGTCGATGCCAACCGTAGAGCAACTCATTGACGCACTGCGTCCAGTTCAAGATCCAGAACTAAATCGCTCAATTGTTGATCTCGGCATGGTGCGTGATGTTCAAATTCAACCGTCGGGCGCAGTGTCATTGACGGTCGTGTTGACGATCTCGGGTTGTCCGTTGCGCAACGAAATTCAAACTCGGGTCAACACGGCCTTGCGCAGTCTTGACGGCGTCAAAGATGTTGCGCTTAATTTCGGAGTGATGAACGACGAGGAACGAGCAAAGGTGCGCGAACTCGTGCACGGCAACCCGGCTGCGACGGCGGGTAGCAACCCAGCGCAAGGTCACTCAGAAGGAAGAAAAATTTCTTTCGCCCAGCCAGGCTCGAAGACGCGACCGATTTTAATTTCTTCGGGCAAAGGTGGCGTCGGTAAGAGCAGCGTCACGACAAATCTCGCAGTTGCTATGGCGACTGCTGGCTACAAAGTGGGGGTGGTCGATGCTGATATTTACGGCTATTCGATTCCGCGAATGTTGGGCACCGATCGTGACCCAGTCATGATCGACAACATGTTGTTGCCACCCGAGGCTTGGGGTGTGCGTTGCATTTCGATTGGCTATTTCGTGCCCGAAGGCCAGGCCGTAGTTTGGCGAGGTCCGATGTTGCATAAAGCACTCGAACAATTCTTGACCGATGTCTACTGGGATGAGCCAGATTTTTTGTTAATCGACATGCCGCCAGGCACGGGCGACATCGCTTTGAGCCTCAGCCAGTATTTGCCCCGTGCCGAAGTACTGGTGGTCACCACGCCGCAAGTTGCCGCACAAAAAGTCGCCCGCCTGTCGGCGGCGATGGCAGCCAAAGTAAATCTGCCGGTTCGTGGCATCATTGAAAACATGTCGTGGTTTATCGGCGAGGACAATCAGCGATACGAATTATTCGGTAGCGGTGGCGGCCAGTCGTTGGCCGACGAATTGAAGGTGCCACTTTTGGCTCAGATTCCCTTGGTCGAAAACTTGCGTGAGGGTGGAGATACCGGTCGGCCAATTGCGGCAGTCGCACCGAATTCTGAAGTGGGTTTGATATTTGCGCAACTTGCCAAGCGAATCGCTGAAGATATGAAACCGAAGAAAGTCTTCAGTGCCGCACTTAAAGTTAACTAGTGCAATACGCGTAGTGTGTTAGACAGATAATTAGTTACCGCAAGACCCAACAAACGAAAGAAGAAAATAGTGGATATTCGAATCGGTGTAACTCATGCCCCGCGAGAAATTTCTCTTGAAATGCCAGACGATGAAAAAGCCGTCGAAAAAGTTCGGGCCGCTGTCGAGTCTGCCCTTGAGGGTAAGTCGGCAGTTCTTTGGATAACCGACAAACGCGGCAAGGAAACGGCAATCCCCTCGTCGAAGATTGCTTTTGTCGAGTTTGGTGCACCAAACGGTGATCGCAAGATGGGTTTCGGCAGCTAGATCTGAAAAGTAATCATGCCAACCCTTGTTGAGATTGCGCACGAACACGGCGATATTGACGAGGCATCGCTCGAGCACTTGGGTTCTTTGTTGTCTGAGTGGGGAATGCTGGCTGACTTTTGCTTCGCCGACATGCTGCTCTATCTTTCGTCTGCAAACGGAGAATTTATCGTTGCTGCCCAAGTGCGAGCGGCAACAGGTCAAACACTTTACGACACCGACTTGGTTGGCACAGTTGCCGACCCGATCAAACACGCGATGATTGGTCAGGCGTTCAAAATGCAAAAAGTTGTGACAGGCGAAATTGAAGCGGACTCGCTTGTCGAGCCGTTGAATCTGTTGGCAATTCCGGTGCGTTTCGAAGAACGAATCATTGCTGTTTTGACTCGTGAGTGGACGCAACGCACTGGTCGCAAGCCTGGTCAACTTGAACGCACTTACTTGGCGATCTTCGATGACTTCATGAAAATGATCTCAACGGGTTTGTTTCCGTTTGTGGGTCGCGTCGCCGATGCGACGGTCGCACCGCGAGTGGGCGACGGCGTAGTCGTGCTTGATGCCGACACGCGGGTGCGTTATGCATCCCCGAATGCGGTATCGGCAATGCATCGAGTCGGGGTGAGTACCAACGCGGTCGGACAGACACTTGCTGAACTTGGCGTTGCCGAAACCGCCGTGCGTCACGCGTATGAGCGACGGGAACCAGTGGTCGAAGAATTCGATCAGACCTCAGACGTGACGCTACTCACGCGAACGATTCCGACCTTGAAGCGATCTGGGCGGCAAGTTGTCGTGACTGGTGGTGTCGTGTTGTTGCGCGATGTTTCAGAGTTGCGTCGTCGCGATCGCTTGCTGCTTACCAAAGATGCGACAATTCGCGAGATTCACCATCGCGTCAAAAATAATTTGCAGACGATTTCTTCGCTTCTGCGCTTGCAGGCCCGCAGATTAAAAAGTCAAGAGGCAATCGGGGCGATTGCCGAGTCGGTGAGGCGCATTCGCACGATAGCGCTCGTGCATGAAACTCTCTCCCACGAAGCAGGCGAAGATATTTCGTTCATTGAAATCGTTCGTCCATTGTTGCGTCTGGTAGAGGAAGGGTTGCAATCAACTGATCGGCCCGTCAAGTTTTCCGTGATCGGTGACGGTGGTCGTCTGCCAGCCACCGTTGCGACCCCGCTTTCCGTCGTGATTCTTGAACTTTTGCAAAACGCAGTTGACCACGGTTTTCCAGAAGGTAGTCGTGGTGGATCGGTACTCGTCGTGCTTGGCATCCATGAAGACGGTTCATTAACCATTCGAGTGATTGATAACGGCCAAGGTCTCAAGCCCGAATTTGAAGTGGCAAACGTGACCGGGCTCGGTTTGTCTATCGTGCGAACGCTCGTCACGACAGAACTTGCTGGCACAATTCAGATGCGCGCGGCAAAGGTCAGTGACTCGGGAAAAGACTTGACAATCGCCAAAGATGGCGATGGGACGGTTGTTGAACTTTTGATACCAGCAGTTCGCAACCAGTAGTCGTGATGTACTTGCTAGGCCATTAAACGAGAGTTTCGGCGCTCAGCAGCACGACGACGTCGAATTTCGCGACGCTCGTCTTCAGACATGCCACCCCAAATGCCCCAGTCCTGATTTGTTTCGAGAGCGAAGTCCAGGCACTTGCCTCGCACCGCACATTCGTCGCAAACAACTTTTGCCTCAGTTATTTGAATTAATGCTTGACCAGTCGTACCGATCGGAAAAAAAAGTTCTGGGTCTGTGTCTTTGCAAGAAGCGTTTCGCCTCCACGAATAATCTGCAGAACCGAGGGCCAGGCTTGTTGCAAGAAAAGACATTTATAAACCCCTTAATTTAATTTGTAAAATCTTGTGTTGTCTCGGGCTCACGCTAGAGAGCAATCGTGCGGTTAGCAATAGGTAAACATCATTTTCTTTTTTATTTATTTTTATAATTTTGAGGTTCTGAGACGTGATTTCTTGTAGCCTGCGGGCGTGACCCAAGTTATGGCACATCGCGGTGCTTCAAAGGTCGAAGTTGAAAATACAACGATGGCATTTACGAGAGCCCTTGAAATGGGCGCAGATGCGGTCGAACTCGATGTGCGCCGTTGTGGCTCGGGCGAACTTGTCGTGCATCACGATCCAAAGTTGAGTGATGGTCGCACAATTATTTCGGTTGACAACAAAGACTTGCCGGGTCATATTCCGACTTTGGCTGAGGCGCTAGATGCTTGTGGCTCGATGTGGGTAAACATTGAAATTAAAAATGAGCCCAAAGAGCCAGATTTTGATCCACAAGAATTAACGACGCGTAAAGTCGTGGAGTTTCTTCATCAGCGTGGTTCGCTTGATCGTTGGCTTATCTCCTCGTTTCGCCGTGAAACAGTCGACACAATCCGTGAGTTGATGCCAGAACTTAAAACAGCATGGTTGGTGATGACTCTTGACAACGCCGAACTCGTTTCGGTCGCAAAAAAAATGTCGAGCCAAGGTCATACGGCGTTGCACCCCTGGGTCAAGCAACTCAGTCAGCCGATGGTCGATGTATTCCATCAACATGGTTTGCAGATCAACACATGGACTTGCGACGACCCGATGCGAATGCGCGAACTAATTGACTGGCAAGTTGACGGCATTTGCACCAACGTGCCCGACGTCGCCTTGCGAGTCATCAACTCGTGACCAAGAAAGTTTCTAAACGACAATTGGTTTGACGAGGCGCAGGGCATCGGGGCAGTGTTCGATCTGCAGTGATGTTTGCTCGCCGAGGTAGTCGCCATCGAGTTGATACGGAAATGGAGCGGCAAAATTGATTTTTATATCCTCAACTTCAGTGCGAATATCGATGCCAGGTGATGCACTGATTTGATCTTGGCGAACCGACTGCAAGATCGTGCGCACCATGAGTGGAGTCGTGAGTTTTCTGAAGGTGATTGCGACCAGTTTTTTGTCGATTGACGCCGCTGTTGAAAGATTGACCGCCATCTTGCCGACGTACGAGTACGGGTTCGAGTTGAGAACAACTGTGAAATAACTGTTTGGTATTCTTACGCCGTCAATCTCGACACTGAAGTGCGGAAATTTTCTGTCATAACCGCCGAACCAGGCTTGCATTGTCGCGAGCCCGAACAACGGCTGACCGATTATCCGTTTAAGCGATGCTCGTCTCTCGACAAGTTCGACAACTGCGGCGTCGAAACCAATGCCAGCATGAAAACAGAAGTATCGCCCATTGGCGCGTCCCAAACTAATTGGGTAAATGTTGTTGTGATCGAGACCAGAACTGAACTGCTGCAATGCAGTCACGGGGTCATTTGATGCGCCGAGGTTGCGCACGAACACATTTGTCGAACCGCCAGGCAACATCATCAACGCCGTGTTGGTGCCAGCCAGGCCCGTGGCTACTTCGTTGAGTGTGCCGTCACCGCCAAAAGCAACGACCAATTCGACACCACGCTCGGCCGCGTCTTTGGCGAATCGCGTGGCATGCCCGCGTTCATTGGTCTCCACGACCTGCACGCTGTGGTGGCGGGCAAGGTATTGGTGCACTGCAACGGTGTTTCGTGGATTAACCGAAGATGCGAACGAATTCACAATGAGCAAGATCTGCAAGATCATCAACGGTATCAGCGTTTTGAGATCAGATTTTTGCGTGGTTGTGGGCGAGATTAACGGTAAGAATAGAGGTCATGAATATCGTCGTATGCGTCAAGCAAATTCCAGATCCAGCCAGCCCCGGCGCACTTGACGCCACAACCCACGCGTTGAAGCGTGATGGAAAATTAATTCTCGACGAATCTGACGCTTACGGCGTCGAGATGGCGTTGCAACTTGTTGCCACTGCCGGCTCGGGTGAAGTTTATGTTGTGTCGATGGCTCCGAACGGCGAAACATCTGGCATGCGCACCGCGTTGGCGATGGGCGCCGTTAAAGGATTATTGGTCAGCGATCCTGCGCTCGCGGGCTCAGATGCGTTGACCACCGCAAAAGTATTGGCCGCGGCGGTCAACAGACTGGGTGGTGCAGATCTCGTGATCACGGGTACCGAATCTTCAGATGGATATACCGGCACAGTTCCAGAGCAAATTGCAGAGTGCCTCGGTTTGCCGTCGGTAACTTTCGCCAAGAAAGTAAAAGTTGAGGGTTCAGTCTTGAAAGTCGATCGCCAGAGCGAATCTGGTTACGACGAAGTTGAGTGCACATTGCCGGCCGTGATCAGCGTGACTGCCGGTGTCGTCGAGCCTCGCTATCCAAGTTTCAAAGGCATCATGGACGCGAAAAAGAAGCCGCTTGATGTTGTGACCGCAGGTGATCTTGCCGTGACGCCGACTGGTTGGGCTGGCGCTGGTCAGAAAATTGTCAACGTAACGCAAGCCGAAGCCCGCAAGGCTGGCCAAGTCATCGAAGACGACGGTGAAGCGTTCGGCAAGATTGTTGCGTTCCTTGAAAATCTGAAGTTGATCTGAGAGCAAAAGGCAGACACATATGACAATCAATAATGTTTGGGTTTTCGCACAAGCCTCTGCGGGCGTTGCAACGACTGGCACTCTCGAATTGCTTACGAAGGCGCGATCGCTGTCGAACAAAGTCACTGCATTTGTTGGTGGCGATGCGAGCGCAATCGCCGCTTCACTCGGCGAATATGGCGCGACAAAGGTTTATGCCACTGGTGACTTGGCCGGCAAATTGCCCGGCGTTGCACTTTCAGCAGCAATGAAGTCGATTATCGATTCGGGTGACACTCCAGATGTGATTATGTTTCCACAGAATTACGAAGGTCGCGACACAATGGCGCGGTTGTCGGTGAAACTCAATCGCACGGTGTTGACGAACAATATCGACATCGTTGATTCGGCCGATGGCGTTGTTGCAACGACACCAATTTTTGGCGGCAATATTCTGGTTGCGACTGCTTTCAGTGGACAAGGCCCGCACTTAGTTTCATTCCGTCCAAAAAGTTTCGCCGCCGAGCCTGCAGGCGCGAGTTTGCCCGAGGTTGTTGCAACTGCGGTGCCTGACCTTGGCAAGCAAGGTGGCGCAAAGGTTGTCGCAGTGCACACCGAGCAATCGTCCGGACCAAAACTTGACGAAGCAGCAGTTGTTGTTTCTGGTGGTCGTGGTCTTGGTGAAGCCGGCAACTATTCGTTGATCGAAGATCTTGCAAAACTTCTTAAGGGTGCGCCTGGTGCGTCGCGTGCAATCGTTGACGCGGGTTGGGTGCCTTATTCATATCAAGTTGGTCAGACCGGCAAAGTCGTGAAGCCAAGCGTTTACATCGCGGCCGGCATTTCCGGCGCGACGCAGCACATGGTCGGCATGAAGGGTTCAAAGAACATCATTGCGATCAACAAAGACAAAGAAGCGCCGATCTTTGGCATCGCAGATCTCGGCATCGTCGGCGACGTACACAAGGTTCTGCCAAAGCTCATCGAAGCCCTCAAGTCCCGCTCGTAGTTTCGTTGCGCAGAGTTTGCGCGATTCAGATTGTCGAAGAAGCCTGGTTAGACGAGGGGCCAGGGGTAGTGGCGGCCTGAGGGGTCGACCGGAAACTGCCCACCATCCAGTAGCCATTTTGCGCGCTCAGTGATGGCAATCACCTCTTGCGCACTCAGCAAAGTTGCAATTTCGAGTGGCACTGTCTGTGCCATCGGTGCGATTTTTTCGAGCAGTGGCTGGACAATTTCTTCGCCACCGAACTCCCAGATGACGGTGCGCAATTTGAAGTCCGCGGAAAAACAGACACCGTGATCGATGCCCCAGACACGCGAGTTTTTATCGACAAGAACATGGCCTGACTTGCGGTCGGTGTTGTTGGCCAAAATGTCAAACGCACACATCGCGCGGAACTGATCGTGCAAATCTTGGCGCTGTTCAAAAATCGTAAAATAGTGCTCATCGGGGTTGGCTTCGATCAACAACTGCACCGAACCCTCGCCACTCGGGCCGTCGCGCAATACTGTCGGCGGCACGCAACCTAAACCCATCGCCTCAGAAAGTCGATAGGCGGCGACTTCCCGACGGTGAAGACCAGGCCCGAAATCCCATAGTGGTCGTTCACCGCGCATCGGTTTATAAATTGCCTGGATTGATTCGTCGTCATGAGCAAGCGACACCAAATATGTGGCGTTGCTGCTGTAGGGCATACGCATTACGACAGACATTTCGCCGCGCAACAAAATTTCTAAATTTTTTGTTTCGTCTAGTTCATGCGTGGACACAGGTGGCCATCTTTGTTGATCGGCCGACCACAAAAAACACACGATGGTCGACCCGACGAAACAACTTCGTCGGCGTGCTTGCAAAATGCGGTAGCCTGACCGCGTGTGATGTGGGCCCGAATTCGTGAGATGTCTTGCTCGATGATTTCAGATTCATCTTCAGATGTGATTTCAATTTCATCGAGTTGAATGACTAGTCGATCACTGAGTGTGTCGTACGCCAGACCGACGGTGCCGAGTACGAATTCTGGCTCGATTGGCTGAGATAACTGCATTGCGTCGCTGATTGGGCCGTGCGAAACATCTGGGGCGTCAGCCAAGAGTTTGCGTAAATATTCTGACATCGCCGCAACTTGCTCTTTTTCACATTTGATTGTGATGCGCTGACCTTCGGCGCGAACTTGCAACACGAAAGTGCGTTTACCTGGTTCGCCGAGCGCCCCCGTAGTGAACGCATCGGTTGAGTCGAATTCGAAATATACGCTCATGAGATCTGCAGGTCGGCAAGGTCGCCACCAGTCGAGTTGACGGTCAACACAACGGGGCCATGTGTCGAATAAGAAACTGCGCTGACCGAACATGTGCTGATGACGATGCGCTGAAACAAGTCGAGGTGCGTGCCCATCGCGTGGGCGACAGCCGCCTTGATCGGGTCGGCGTGCGAAACACAAATCACGATGCCACCTAGGTGTGCTTTGCGTAGATCATCGAGAGTAGAGACCATGCGAGTCTGCATCTCGGTGAAACTTTCGCCGTTTGGAAATCGAAAAGAGCTGGGTGCTCGCTGAACGGTTGACCATTCAGGCAGTTTCATCAACTTGCTGAGTTCTTTGCCCGTCCATTTGCCGAAATCGCATTCGAGTAGACCTTTGTTGATGATAATTTTTTTGTTGAGAATTTTTCCGATCGGGTCAGCAGTCTCGCGGGCACGCTCGAGTGGCGAAGCGTAAATGGCTGAGACCTTGTTTAGTTTGCTGAGTCGCTTGGCGACCTCGTTCGCTTCGTTTTGACCGACATCGCTTAGATGCAGCCCGGCAGCACGACCGGGCAATAACTTGCCCGTGCTTGGCGTTTTGCCGTGGCGCACCATGATGATCACGGTCGACCTTGGAGGCGTGGTTTTCTTGGTCGTCATTTGAGATCTTCAAACTATCGGCACAGCGCATAATCTCGTGATGTGGCAAATCAAAGTGAATTCAACAAACTCGCCAACGATATAACCGAATGTGACAAGTGCACGCGACTTGTGAAGTGGCGCGAAAAAGTTTCGATTGAAAAGCGAGCCTCGTATGCGACCGAAACTTATTGGGGAAAGCCCATCTGCGGTTTTGGTGACACTCATGCCAAGATTCTTGTTTTAGGCCTGGCGCCGGGGGCACACGGCGCAAATCGCACAGGTCGAATTTTTACCGGTGACCGAAGTGGCGACTGGTTATTTCGGGCGATGCATAAGGCAGGCCTGGCATCGCAACCAGGTTCGACTTCACGCAACGACGGTTTGAAACTAGCCAACTCATGGGTTTCGACGGCAGTTCGCTGTGCGCCACCCGACAATAAGCCGACACCAATTGAGCGCAAGAAGTGCTCTAAGTTTTTAACGCGTGAACTTGAGTTGCTGAATCAAGTCAAGGTAATCATCTGCCTGGGTGCATTTTCGCTGACGGCAGTTTGTGACGAGCTAGAGATTCGACCCCGACCAAAGTTCGGTCATGGCGTTGTCGTGAATCACGAGAAGTTTAAAATCGTCTGCTCATATCATCCGAGCCAGCAAAATACTTTCACGGGCAAACTCACCGAAAAAATGTTTGATAGCGTTTTCAAGACCGCGGTGAAACTAGCGGGGTGAAATTACAAAGCAAGTAGTTCGCCACCACCGTAGACGACGGCGACTGCGGCCAAGAACAAACCAAAAACGCGTTGAAGTTTTTTGTCGCTTATTTTTAGTGCCATTTTTGAACCGAACGGTGCACCGAATACGACGCCGATCGTAAGCCAGATCGCATAGCGCCAATCGATACCGCCTTCAATTGAATGAGTTATCGTGCCAGGAACGGCGAATGCACCAACACAAATCAATGATGTAGCGACCGCATTTTTGATCGGTAGACCAAGCCAGCGTCGAAACAGTGGCACCATGACGATGCCGCCACCAACACCCAGCAAGCCCGAAAGACCGCCGGCGACAAGACCGGTGAGCGAAGATAAAAAACTTTGTGAGTTACGAAACTTTGATTCTGAAACTTGTGTCTCGTCGACCTTTACCGGGCGAATCATGTTGATCGCACTCCACATCAACAACAGAGCGGTCAACACCATGAGAAAGTGACCGTCGCCCGGTACGCGTGGCGAAACCCACGCACCAAAAATTGCGGCAATTACGCCACTGGGAGCGGTGAATGCAATCACGCGCCAGCGAATCAGTTCGCCGTGCCGATGACGCCACGATCCAGTTATCGCACCGGGCAAAATCGACGGCAATGTTGTGCCGACCGCAAGTGCAGCCGAGCAACCCAGTGCTCGAATTGCGGGTGTGGAAATGACGGCCCCGCCAACTCCGAAAGCGCCCGACATAATGCCCGTGGCGAGACCCACGACTGCGGTCAGCACATCACGCAGCAGACCAGTGTCCATGAACAGTTTTCTATTTAGTGTGCGGCCGGCACTGAACCATCGG
>SXGR01520065.1_pt1 | contig 21940 bp, 14 predicted proteins | sample 3174711 | NCBI WGS metagenome assembly SXGR01 (sample SAMN11356860, study PRJNA531348) | freshwater metagenome | isolation source: freshwater sample F1-60 | place: China: Fuxian Lake, Yuxi | collected 2017-12-25 | reverse complement strand
TTCAATCCCTACTCCGGGGTGAAGACCAGCATCCTCCTCCTCGACAAATCCCTCGCCCGCCAGAGCGACACCATCGCCTTCTTCAAAGTGGAGAACGACGGCTTCGGCCTTGGCGCCCAGCGCCGCGCCATCGAGAAAAACGACCTCCCGCAAGTCCAGGCCGAACTCGCCGCCTACCTTCGAGCCCTGCGGGCCAAAGCGCCCACCGACACGCTCGCCCTCACCACCGGCCTTATCGTCCCGAAGGAAAAGATTGCCGCCAACGGCGACTACAACCTCAGCGGCGAGCGGTATCGGGAGGGAAGCGCTCGCACATCGAACTATCCAATGGTGCCAATCGGCGACATCTGCGAGCTATTCAACGGTCGCGCGTTTAAGCCGGAGGATTGGGAAAATGCAGAAAGCGGCGGCATCCCAATCGTTCGAATTCAGAATCTGAACAACGCCGACAGTTCGTTCAATTACTACACAGGCGAAGTCAGCGAGAGGAACACGATCTACAACGGTGAACTCCTGTTCTCGTGGTCCGGCTCACGCGGCACTTCCTTTGGAGCACATATCTGGAGGGGGCAAAAGGCAGTTCTGAACCAACACATTTTCAAGGTCGGCTTCGATGAGTCGCGCGCCACCAAGATGTATTTGCTTCACGCGCTGAACAAAGCCGTCACCGAAGTGGAGGAGAACCTTCACGGCGGAGTTGGCCTCGTCCACATCACAAAGGGAAACCTTGAGAAAATTGAAATCCCCCTGCCGCCGCTGGAGGTGCAGAAGGAGATCGTGGCGGAGATCGAGGGCTACCAGAAAGTCATCAACGGCGCCCGCGCCGTCCTCGACCACTACCGCCCCCACATCCCCATCCACCCCGACTGGCCGATGGCGCCACTCGGCGAGCATTTCTCAACTTCAAGCGGTGGCACACCATCGAAGGAGGAGGCAAGCTATTGGATTGGTGACATCCCTTGGGTTTCTCCCAAGGACATGAAGTCGGATGTCATTGTCGATACCGAGGACCACATTTCAAAAGCCGCAGTGGCTGGTAGTGCGACCAAGCTATTTCCGGCCCAGACCGTCGTTTGTGTAGTGCGCTCGGGAATCCTGAAACACTCATTTCCAGTAGCACTGCTGTCGCGCCCGATGTGCATCAACCAGGACTTGATTGCCTTCCAACCAAAGGGCGACGAAATCAGTTCAGAGTTTCTGTTTTACGTTCTGAAGACACGGACGGCATCGATCCTCGCAGATGGCATTAAGCCGGGCGTTACAGTTCAGAGTTTCTACAACGGATTCTTCAAGGACTACCAAATCCCCCTCCCGCCCCTCGCCACGCAGCGGGCGATCGTGGTGGAGATCGAAGCCGAGCAAGCGCTGGTCGCCGCGAACCGCGAACTGATCACCCGCTTCAGCGCCAAAATCCAAGCCACCCTCGCCCGCATCTGGGGCGAGGAAACGCCCGCCACCCCGGAGGCTTGAGCCATGGAAGAAGCCGCCAAACTCGCCTCCTCCTGAAACCCAACACCTCCAGAAAAGCTCTGTTCATCATGAACACCGAACAAAAAAAGGCACCGAAGCCGGAATCTACCAAGTTGCCCGTTTCCTAACGGTCGCAAGTGAAGAACCTAAAAACCCTCTGGCAACAGGAGACGCACTTTTCCGATTGGCTGGCTTCGCAAGATGGAATTGATCTCTTGGCACAAGACCTCGAGATCGAAATCGAAAATCCACGCCGGGAAGGCAAGGGCGCGAATTTCTCATGCGACATTGTTGCGAACATTGTTGGCGACGAAAGCCATGTCGTGGTCATCGAAAACCAATTTGGCAGGACCAATCACGACCACCTGGCAAAGCTGCTGACCTACGCGGCAGTTCATAAAGCGGTCGTCGGCATTTGGATTGCCGAGGAAGCAGCCGATGACCACCGGCAAGTCATTGACTGGTTGAACGAGAATACCCCGAACACGGTTTCGCTTTACCTCGCCGAACTCAAAGCATTCACGATCGGCTCAAGCCCCGCAGCGCCTCAACTCGACGTAGTTTGCCGCCCCAATGTCACGATGAAGCAGGCGAACACCGATTTGAGTGAAGGTGACAAGAAGCGGAATCAATGGCGACTCGCTTTTTGGACGGACATCCACAATCGGATGAAGTCAGAGAAGCTCCCGTTTCGCCTCCAAAAGCCGGGCCAAGACCACTGGTCCTCGATTGCTGTCGGACGCTCAGGATTTCATATCGCCATGCTTTTGACTCCGAAAAACCAGAGCATCGTCATCGAACTGAACATCCAGCCGAAAGAGTGGAAAGACGCCGCTTTCGAGCAGCTCAAATCCCAAGCAGTCGAAATCGAGAAAGAGATCGGCGCACCTTTGGATTGGCGGCCAATGCTCGATAAGGGCTGCTCCAAAATTGTGCTCGAAGCGCAGATTGACCCGAAGATCGAAGGCAATCGAAAAGCGGTGTGCGACTGGTTTGCCGAGTGGACGCCGAAGATGTTTTCGGCTTTTTCGAATCGCGTAAAGGCCCTATCCGAACCCGAATAGGGCCGCTTCCTCCAGTCACCGGCACGCCCATTACGACGGGTATAACCATCGACTGGACGCTGCGCGAAAGCGCGAGAGCGAAAATCAAAGTGATGGTGAAGCGCATCCTGAACAAACATGGCTACCCACCCGACTTGCAGGAGGAAGCCGTCAAGACCGTGCTGATGCAGGCAGAGCTGCTGTGCGCGGAGTGGGTGTAGCCGCCGCGGAGTTCAACCGCCGCAACGCCGTAAGACTCGAAATCGCCGACCCCGCCCTGCGCGCCCGTCCGCTGAGCGCGACGCTGCGCTCGGACAACATGGAGGGATGCGTGCGCCGGCTGGAGGCCGACTTCGGTATCACGGCGAGCCGGCCGCAGGCCGGCGTCATCGCGCTGCGGGCGCGCCGGTGAGCCGACGGGAGAAGAACCCGCCGTCGAGGACCGTCGCATGGGAAGTTCCGGTGGAGGGAATCCCTGTGAGAGGCAGGCGGATTCCTTGACTATTCGTGACCGCGTCACCGATGGCCCATCACCAGCAAGAAACTGCAGCCGTCACGATGCGCCGTCCGCGCCGGAGCGCATGTGCGAATCGATCCCGTGAGCGGTAACTGGCCCGCCTCAGGAGCCTGTCGGTGGAGGAGAGAATCACAGCCGCGTTGACGATGGGCGCCCGTTTCTCGCGGCTCAAACCCACGCCGGGCAAAACGACTCGATGAGCCACCCCGACGATCTACTGGGAACCGCGGAGAAGCTTCTCGCAGTTTTGGCGCGACACCAACTCGACGCCGTCGTGATCGGCGCAGTGGCGCTGGCCCGGCATCACTACGTGCGGCAGACCGACGACCTCGATTTTTCGGGTCAACGCCGACTTGCCAGCGCTGCGCGCGGTCGCTGGGTCGCAGCGGTCTCGCCAGGCAACTCCGTTGCCTCGGGCGCGTTGAGCTGCAGGTGCGCGGCGAGTTCGAAGGCGGGGCCTGCCGTCACAAGAAGCTCGCGATTTCGCCCAGAGATTTCTTTGCCAGCGCCGCCTTGGGCACACGGGCGCCGTCCGCCGGATACCCCGCGATCAGCAGCAGAAACGGTTTCTCGAAAACCGGCCGGCGGCAGAGTTCGTTCAGAAAATTCATCGGACTCGGCGTGTGGGTCAGCGTCGCGAGCCCGGCGTGGTGCAGCGCGGCGATCAGGAATCCCGTCGCGATGCCCACCGACTCCTTGGAGTAGTAGACTGGCAGATGCCCTCCGTCCGGCGCGGCGCGGTGCTGGGCCGCGAAAATGGCGATCACCCAGGGCGCCGTTTCCAAGAACGGCTTGCTCGCATCGGTGCCGAGCGGCGCCAGCGCGGCGCGCCACTCCGCCGGCGCGCGGTGAGTGTAGAATTCCTGCTCCTCCGCCTCCGCCGCCGCCCGCAGCTGCCGGCGCAGCGCGGTGTTTTCGACGCCGATGACGGCGAAGTGCCAGGGCTGGAGATTGGCCCCGCTCGGCGCCGAGCCCGCCGCGCGCAGGCAGTCCTCGATCACTTCGCGTGACACGGTCTGCGGCGAAAAATCGCGCACCGTGCGACGGCTGCGCATTTCCAACCAGAACTCCGTCGCCCTGGCGCGCATCTCGGACTCGGACCGGAAGCGAAACTCGAGCGGGGCGGACTCGAAACCTGGCGCAGCGGGCGAGGACATGGCCGGAGAAAACCGCGTTGATCCGGTCCGGGCGAGTAGGAATTTTTTGGTGGACGGTTGATGTGTTTTCGTAGGGGAGCACCGCGTGCGCACCCTCGGGCGCGGACGAGCCGCGCCCCTGCACGAAGCGGAGCGCAGTGGCGCTGAACGAAGCGGGTATAAGGATGCTGCGCTCGCTCCAGACCTGCAGTATCCACGGGCTCGACCGTCAGCTTTTCAGCCGGGTGACCTGATGCTGGTAGATATCGAGGGCGAAGGGACCGCTGGCGCCGAGAGCGGTCAGGGCGCGTTCCGTCAAATGCCCGCGCGCGGTGGCGATGAACGGCTGCCCGTCGCCCCAGCCTTCGAGCATCACGACGCGGCGCGGAATCGCGTTCGCCTCGCCGCGCGCCCGCTGCTCCGCGTTGACCACGCCGCTCGCGGCATCGTCAGCGACGAGGAGGTGGGCGCCGCAGATACCGGGCAGGATCGCGAGTTTCGGCAAGAAGTCACCGCGTATGGCGGCGAGATGGCCGGCCGCCGCTGTTTCGCCGACATCATAGCGGAGCGTGGCGCAGAGCCCGCCGCTCGCTTGACCGAAGGAGGCGGCGACGCCGCAGAGCGAGCGCGCGACCTTGCGGAAGTGCTTTACCGTCTCCGTGGTCCTTGGCGTGGGGTGGTTGAGCCGCGCGGCGTAGTCCGGACCCCTCAGCACTTCGGCGCTGTCGGTTTCGTAGAGGTTAAAAAACTCGAGGGAAGCCTCCAGCGCGAGGTAGCGCCGCCCGCGTACGAAGCCGGGAATGGCGAGCCGCTCGGGCATGTGCTCTTCGCCATGCCAGGCATAGAACTGCTCGCGCCCCTCCGGCACGATGTCGTGCCAGATCGCCACGGCGCCTTCGCCGGCGAGACTCATGCGAGTCCTTCCTTGGTTTGCGCACCTGCGGGCAGCGCGAGCAACAGGGCGGTGAAGAGGGCGAGGGTGGTCTTCATGATTCAATCAGAACCCCGAAAGGAGCAGCGCCGTCGGCTCTGCGGCGTGGGCGCCCTCCTGACCGGTCTCGCCCTTCATCACGGCCATGGCAACGTCGTCGCGGAGCAATTGATTGAGGTGCCGCGTCAGCATCGTCCAAGGCTTGGCCTTGAAGTCGGCGGGTGGAGCCGCGGCGGCCTTCTTCCCCTTCGACGCGGGCGGCACAAACTCTACGGCGTCGGGCCGGAAAGCGGCGAGGTCGGGCGCGGCGCTTTGCACGCCCCCGGCTGGCACGGTCAGCTTCGCGGTCCAGACGATGCCGTTGAGGATGAAGCGGCGGAGGTCGTCGTGGCGCCAGTTCTTGTAGAAATGCGGCATCACGATGCCAAAGCCGCGTCCGCCGTCCGCGCGCTCCACGCACCACGCTACGGTCTCGCGCCTGGGATTCTCCGGCGGCAGCATCGAGGTGGCGAGCGCGGTGACGTTCAGCGCCATGACATTGCCGGGCCCAAAGTAATTGTTGATGTAGGGCTCGTCGTGCAGCGTGAACTCCTTCCAGCCCCGCGAAACCGGATGCGATGGCGCGGCGGGCGTGATGGTCGCGGCGGGAAAGATCTTCGCGATGGACTGGTGATGCGGGCAGGAGCGATTGGCAAAGTAGCCGCCCATCCAGCGGAGCAGCGGATGATCGCCCTGCGGTGTCACATCCTCGCCGAGCAAACCCGTGGCGTAGTGCACGCTCACGATGCCGGCGCCGCGCCGCATCATCACGTCGAGGTCGGCGAGGTTCTGCTGCGGATTCGGCAGGCGATTCGCCGGAAAGGTGTCGCCGATGAAAACGACGCTGGTGGCGGCATCGCGCTGCGATTTGTCCGGCCAACCCTCGACCACCTCCGCCTTCACGCCGGGCACATTCGCCATCGTCTCAACGCACTGTTTCATCAGGCGACCACCCGCCGCGACCTCATGCGAACCAGCCGGGTGCTTGCTGGGGCCGACGACGATGAGCACGCGCGGTGTGTCCGCACCCAGCAACGCGTGGGCGAGAAGCGCGGCGAACAGAATGACGAGAGATTTCATGGAGCACAGGGCTGGAACGGAGCGACACTCAGCGAACCGATTCGAGCCACTCCAGATTGAAACGCGCCGCGACGATGTCGTTGGCCTTCTCGTAGAGACAGAGGACGGTGCCATCGGGCAGCACGGCCAGGTCGGAGTAGGCGCTCGGGCCGGCGTCGAGGGTCTTGTTCACGGGCCAGGTCTGGCCGTCGTCGCGGCTGAGCTTGATCGAGAGGTTTTCCCGTTTGCCCCGCCCCGCGGGGATTTCCTTGCCGGCGGCGTCGCGGCCGAGCGTGTGCGGCGCGGAGTAGAGCTGAAGACCGGGCTGCGACGGATGCGCGACGATGCTCGCCATGCAGATGGGCTCCCAGAGTTGGTCATGGAATTTCGGTGTGCTCCAGCCGGTCGCGCCATCGGCGCTGGTGCTGACGAGCTTGCGATTGGCTTTGGAGACGTTGCGCGCGACGAGCAGCACGCGGCCGTCGGCGAGCGTGGTGATCATGGTCTCGTTGGGGTCGCCGAACTCGCCGGCATTCGGGAACGCGATGTTGCCGGCCTTCCAAGTCTTGCCGTGGTCATCGCTATAGATTGTCGCGGAGGCGGAGGGCTTGTGGTCGCCGGTGGCGCCGTAGGCGAGCCAGATCGGGACGACGAGGCGGCCGCTCTTGAGCTGGAGACCATGACCCGGGCCGGTGGCGATTACCTTCCAATCGTAGTGGCGGCGAAAGGGCTCGAAGCTCGCGGTGATGTCGACGGGCGCGCTCCACGTGAGGCCGTCGTCGGTGCTACGCATCGAGAAGGCCCGCGCGTAGTTCACGCAGTAGACGAACTCGATCGCGCCGGTGATGCGGTCGACGATGGCGACGGGGTTGTTGACCGTCTGCTCGCGGTCGCCGCCCTGTTTCTTGCGCGGATTGCCCTCGAGACGCGCGGCGCGGTGGGCGATCTGGCGGGGCGCGTCCCAGGTCTTGCCGCCGTCGGTGGAGCGGCGGAGATGCACTTCGATCTCGCCCCAGTCGGAACTGCTGTTTTTACGCGCTTCGCAGTAGGCGAGCACGGTGCCCTTGGGCGTGACGACGACGCCCGGGATGCGGTGGCGCACAATGCCGTTGGAGTTGGCGGGGAAGACGTCGGAGAATTCCAGCAGCGGCGTGGCGCGGAGCGCGGAAACGGCGCCGAGGATCAGGAGGAGCGAGCGGATGAGGTGCATAAAGGGAATTTTTTTGGGAGCGGTGCCGGTATTAGCGGTTCGCGGTGGTGGGTAGCGGGCGCACGGCGTTAAGCAGCAGACTCACGGTATAGCCCACGATCACGCACACGGTGATGCCGGTGAGCGCGTAGAGATAAACGTGCACCTTGGTCTGGGTCTGCACGAGATAAAGCACAAACGCGCTGGCGACCGCGCCGGTGAGCACGCCGGCCGTGCGGGCGCGTCGCGTGAAAATCCCGAGGATGAACAGCCCGGCGAGGCCGCTCGACGTGAGGCCGACGAGGCGTTGGAAGAAATCGAAGGCCGACTCGATTGGCGTCACCGCGAGCAGGCACGCGAGCGCGACTGCCACTACGCCCGCGATCGCCGTGATCGCCTTGGCGCTCCGCAGCCAGTGCGCATCGTCGCGCGGCGGGCCGAGGCGTTGGAGGAAATCGGTGACGATCACGGTGGAGGTGGCGTTGAGGCTCGTCGAAATCGCGGACTGGGCGGCGGCGAAAATCCCCGCGACCACGAGGCCGGCGACACCGGGCGGGAGCTCGCGCGCGATGAAGAAGGGCAAGATCGCGTCGGCCTTCGGCAGGCCCGCGAGGTGCGCAGGATACTGGCGGTAGTAGACGAACATCGCCGTGCCCACGCCGAGCAGCAGGCAGGTGTTGAGGAGCGCGATGCCAGCATTGGTCCAGAGCGCGCGGCCCGCGGCCGGGACATCAGTGGTCGTCTGGTAGCGCTGGATCAGGCTCTGGTCGGAGATGTAGGGTACGAGCTGGGTGAACAGGCTGCCGACCAGCACGACCCAAATCGCGGTCGTGGTGTAGTCGCCCGACCAGCGGATCGAGCGGAACTTGTCGTGCGCGGAGGCGACCTGCACGAGGGTGCCGAAACCGCCGTCGAGCCGCCAGACGATCAGCGCGAAGCTGAGCAACGCCGCGCCGATGAGGAACACCGTCTGCGCGAAGTCCGTCCACACCACGCCCTCGATGCCGCCGACGACCGAATAGATCGCACTGACGGCGCCGATGAGGACGATGCAGACGATCACATTGAGATCGGTGACGGCGGCGAGCGCCAGGGCGGGCAGATAGATGACGAGCGCCATGCGGCCGAGCTGGAGGAAAATGAAGGCGGTGGCGCCGTAGAGCCGCGCGGCGAGGCCGAAGCGCGTTTCCAAAAACTCGTAAGCCGAGGCCGAGCGCAGCCGCGCGAACACGGGCAGCAACACGAGAATCACGAGCGGCGCGAGCAGCACGATGGGCGCGTTGACCCAGAAGATCGTCCAGTTTTCCGCGTAGGCTTTCGCGGGGATGGACATGTAGGAGATCGAGCTGACGTTGGAGATGCTGATGCCCATCACCCACCACGGGATGCGGCGCCCGGCGGAAAAATAGTCGTTCGTGCTGCGGTTGCGCCGCGCGAACCAAAGCCCAAGCCACAGGGTGCCGAGCAGGTAGGCACCGAGCGTGAGATAATTAAGGCCGCCGAAGGCGACGGAGGCGGGCGACATGGGAGGCGGGGCGAAGCGGGCGAGGAGCGCGGCGGCTCAGGGCGGCGCGGCGCCGGCGGTGAGCCAGGCGAGGTTGAAGCGCGCGAGCGTGAGGCGCGCGTAGGGCCAGTCGGTGCGCGTGGAGTTGGGGCGCGTCGCGCCGGGGCGTCCGTTTTCGTAGAAGCAGAGAATCGTGCCGTCGGGCAACACGGCGAGGTCGCTGTAGGCGCTCGGCCCCGGCTCGAGCGCGCGTGTCGCGGCCCACGTGCGGCCGTCGTCGTGGCTGAGTTTGACGGAGAGGTTCTGCCGATCACGGCGGGAGCCGGGCGCCGCCTTGCCATCAGCGCGCTCGAGCGACGCAGGGCCGGAGAAAAGCAGGCGTGTTTTTCCCGGCGCGGCGGGATCGGCGTAACTGAAGAGGCTCGCCTGGCAGATGGGCTCGGGCAGGGCCTCGGCGAATTCGGGGCGGCTCCAACCCGTCGCGCCGTCGCGGCTGAACACGACGATCGTGCGGTGCGACGGGGCGTGGTTGCGCGCGACGAGCATCACGCGGCCGTCGCTGAGTTGCGCGACGGTGGCCTCGCTGACGGCGGGCGTGGTGGCTGTGTTGGGCACGGCGATTTCGCCGCGCTGCCACGTGGCGCCGCGATCGTCGCTGAAGAGCGTCGCGACGACGGCCTGGCCGTGCGCGCCGCCCTCGGCCTTGGCGAGCCACACGGGGACGACGAGACGGCCGCTGCGGAGCTGGATGCCGTGACAGGGGCCGGTCGCGACTACGCGCCACGGCCATTCCGGGCGGATGCGATCGGCGGCGGCGGTGATGTCGACGGGCCGGCTCCACGCAAGGCCGTCGTCGGTGCTGCGCACGTAGAAGGTGCGCATGTATTCGACGCAGTAGATCAAGTGCACGGTGCCGTCGCGGTCGGCGATGGCGACGGGGTTGTTCACGGTCTGCTGGCCGGGCTCGCCGATGACCTTGCGGGGCGGTTGGTCGGCGTTGGCGGGATTGCGCGGCAGGCGCGGGCCGAGGTGCGCGATTTGGCGGGCGGTGCCAAAAGTGCGTCCGCCGTCAGTGCTGCGACGCTGGTGGATCTCGATCTCACCCCAGTCGAGGCCGGAGTATTTCCGCGCCTCGCAGAAGGTGAGTACGGTGCCCTTGGCCGTCACGACGAGGGCCGGGATGCGATAAGAGACGAAACCGTCGGTCTTTTCCGCGAAGAGATGGGTTTTTTCGAGGAACGGCGTGGCGGCACGGGCGGGGGCTCGGCAAAGGAGAATCGCGCCGATGGCGGCTAAGAGCGGGACGGAGGATCGGAGCATCGAGATCGGTTCAGACGGACGGGGGCTTGGGGCGAAGCGGGTGAATTTCATCGGTGCGGCGTTTTGGCGTCGACGGAAAGCAGAGCCCGCAGCTCGCGACCGTCGAGCAGCCAGGCGAGGTTAAAGACCGCAACCATCACGCCGTCGTAGCAGGTCTTTGGGCCGCCTTCAAAGTGCAGAAAGATCTTGCCCTCGCTCGGCGTGCCGGCGCGGCCGACACCGAGGTTCGAATACGCGCTCGGACCGGCGTAGACGAGGCGCTGGGCGGGCCAAGTCCTGCCGCCGTCGAAGCTGGCCCAGACAGTGATCTTCTCGCGGCCGTTGGACGTGGAGCCGCCGACTTTTTTCGGCATCTGTCCGGACTCGGTGTCGAGATTGCTGTAGAGCAGAATATCGGCGCCGGCGATCGGGAGGCGGATGAGGCCGCCCATGCAGCCGTAGGAGGTGCCGCGCGCACCGTCGGGCAGGGTATCGCTGAGCCAGGGCGAGAGCCAGAGTTCGCCGCCGTCGTGGCTCCAGCCGAAGTAGCGGTTGCCGACGCTCATATGCTCGCGCGAGCTGTAGAGGATGCGGCCGTCGGAGAGTTCGGCCAGCGCGGCTTCGCCCGAGCCGAGCACGGGAAACGGCGCGCTCACCTGCCACGTGGCGCCGCCGTCGTCGCTGAACATCGAGGTGTTGTAGTGGTAGGGACGCCACTCGACGTCGTTGTTGGCGGTCGGGCCCATGATGCGGGTCGCGAGGAGGAGGCGGCCTTTTTTCGGGCCGAACTGCAGCGTGATGCCCGGTTGGAAGGCCCCGACCGACTGGCGCACGGTATCGGGCGAGCCGTGGCCGAATTTGTTCGGACGGACCACGATGGTCTCGCGCGCCCAAGTGCGGCCGTGGTCGCGGCTGCGCCAAAGATAACCACGGTCGGCGCGAATGTAGAGAATGTCGCCGTTGATCTCGTTGACGACGGCCTTGCCCCCGGCGTCGGGACCGATCTCGCGCGACGGGCCCCAGGTGGCGCCGCCATCGGCGCTCTCGCGGAGAACCTTGTCGTGAAACGCGAGGACGTGACCGTTGCGGGCAGTAACGATGTCGCGACCGCCGCGGCCGTCGAAGAGGGGGTGGATCTGGAGCGACGGCGCGCCGAGAAAAGCGCGGACGTTGGCCGCGATCGCCGCGCGATCGGCGGCGGCGAGCGTAGCGGTGACGAAGAGGGCGAGACTGGCGAGACGCAGGCGCACGTTGGGGATGATTGAAGTCAAAACCGAACCCCGGTTGCGACCTGCCATTCGCGGCCCGGGTCGAGGGTGTAACGGTGGTTGGCGGCAACGTAATAGATGTCTGTGTTGTCGAGAACGTTGGTCACCTTGGCGGACAAATTCCAAGCGTAGCGGCTGCCCTTGGCGCGATACTTGTAGCCGACGATCGCATCGATGCGCCACCACGACGGCAGCGGGCCCCAGTTGGGGGAGGCGCGTGAGGTTGAAGACGTAATCGGACGTTCGCCCGTGTAGATCGTGCCGAGGCTGGCGCTGAAGCCCTTGAGTGCGCCGGTGGTGAAGTTGTAGCGGTTGAAGGCAGTGAAGCGATGCTTGGGCTGGAGCTCCATCGCAACGCCAGTGCGATCGTTGCGCGCGTCGGTGTTGGAGTAGCCTCCCATGACGAGCCATTGGTCGGTCACGCGGGCGTTAAGACTGAACTCGACGCCAGTGCTACGCTGACCACTTTCCTGAATAAAAAAACCGTCGCGATCAGGCTCAGGGTCGGCCCGCACTACATTGTCCTGCAAGAGATCGAACGCGGTGACGAGCCCCTGCACCCGACCAGCGAGCAAACTGAAGCGAAGGCCAATTTCCTTTTGTTGGCCCACTTCGTTATCCAGTTCCGTGCCGTCGGGGTTGGACCGGAACTCGGGGCTGAAGGAGTTGTTGAGGTTTCCGTAGAGGGAGAGGGTCTTCGCGGCGTTGAGATGCCAGACGGCACCGGCGCTGCTGGTGGTGGCCTCGTCGAGACTGTAAACGGTAGGGGCGGTCGGCCGCCGGAGACCGCCGCCGGCGAACCAGTTGATGGTCTTGCGGCGGAACTCGGTGCGGCGCGCACCGGCCATCACCACGAAGCGATCCTCGGCGAGGGAGAACACGTCGTTGACGTAGTAATCCTGCGAGGCGGTGTAGGTCTGGGAATCGGCGGTGAGCGGCGCAGGTGGGCGCTGGGGGACGGCGGGCACGGGCGGCTCGGCGCCACGATCGAAGACGTTCATCGGGAGGAGCAGCAGTCGGTTGGTGAGGCCGCCGAGCGCGGGATTGGCGAGAAACTGGGCGTAGGTGAGATTGGGGTAGAAGGTGTTATTGCCGCTGATGGCGGAGGCATAAGTCGTGTTGCGGTCGTATTGCTGCTGCACGCCGAAGCCGGCGAGCAGACGGTGGGCGATCGGGCCCGTACGGACGTTCCAGACAATTTCGTCGCGGGTGCGATAGTTGCGGGTGATGCGCGGGAGCTCGCGCCAGCCACGGCCGGTGAGCGCAGTATCGTGAAGGATCGAAAGGGTGCCGCCGCCGGAGTTAGTTTCCCGCTGGAGCTGCTCGCGGGTCTCGTATTGGGCCTGCGCGCGGAACTGGAGATCGCGGGTGAAGGCATGGCGGAAATCGAGCGACGTCACCTGCCGCGTGTTGCGGCGAAAGTCCTCAGGCACGACCCAGTTGGTCTTCCGCGGCATGACACGAAACACGCCGTCGCCCGTGACAAGGCCCTTCGGGTTCCCGAGATGGACGGGCGTCTCCCAGGAGGCCTGGGTGTCGCGCCAATTGTAGACATAACCGACGGTCACCTTGGTGTGCGGGGTGATGTTCCAGGCGAACGTGGGCGCAATACCCTTCTCGCGCCGGCGCTGGCCGAACCACGTCTCTCCCCGGTTGAGGTTGCCATTGACGCGGAAGAGCAGGCGGTCGCCGAGTAGCGGCATGGTGCCGGGGTTCCAGTCGATTTCGGTGCGGAGCGAGCGCGCATCGCTGAGGATGGTGCGCAGCGCCGTGGCGGCGGCGGGCCGGGGTTGCTTCGTGATGCGATTGAAGGTAGCGCCGTAGCCGCCAGAACCATAGAGGATAGCGGCCGGGCCGCGCAGCACCTCGACGCGCTCGATATTGGCGAGTGGCTGGGAGCCGAAGCCACCGGTCTGCGCGAAGCCATCCAGGAAGTTGGTGCCGACGCTGGCGGAGCCGCGGGCCATGAAACCGTCGTTCTCGGTCCGCTTCATCGCCGACGCGTCGTAGGCGAGCACGTCCGAAGTGTCGGTCGCGAGCAGGTCCTCGATGAACTGCTGGTTGAACACGGTCACGTTCATCGGGATGTTTTCGATGGGCGTGTTCATGCGCGTGACCTCGGCGGCGTTGGCGGACTGGTAACCGATATCCTTGGACGTGGTGACCTCGAAGACGGAAAGCTGGACCGGGTCACCGGGCGAGGCCGGGCGTGACGGCGCGGGAGCGGTCTGGCCGTGGAGGGCGGCGAGGCCGAAAACGGCGGCGACGCCGGCGAGAGTGAACGGATGGGATTTCATGGGATTGGGATCTAGAACCGGGTGCTGAGATTGAGTTCGACCTCGCGGCCGGCGTCGGGCGTGTAACGATCCTGGGTGATCACGAAGAACATGCGGTTGTTGTTCAGCGCGTTTTTCACCTTGAGCGCGACATCGTGGCGGAAGCGGCTGCCGCGGGCGGCGGGCACCTTGTAGCCGGCGATGACGTCGAAGCGCCAGAACGCGGGCGCGACCCAGGTGGGCTCGTTGCGGGGGTTGGCGCCGCGGTCGCTGTGGCGCGGGCCGACGTAAATCGTGCCGAGGCTCGCGAAGGCGCCCTTGAGCACGCCGGAGTCGAAGGTGTAGCGGTTGAACACGGTGAACGCGTCCTTCGCCTGCCGCGGCTGGGAGAGCTGGGTGCGCACCTCGCGGGCGTCGACGTAGGTGTAGCTGCCGAAGGCGAGCCAGCGGTCGCTGAGGCGGAAGTTGAGGTTTACCTCGAGGCCGGTGCTGCGCACGCCCTGCACCTGGCGGAAGTAGCCGGGGTTGGCGGGATCGGCCTCGGAAATATTTTCCTGGCGGATGTCGAACGCACTCACGAGGCCCTGCAGCCGCCCGCCGCGCAGGCTGAATTTCACGCCCGCCTCGCGTTGGTTGCCCTCCTCCGGATCGAGCCCGGAGCCGTCGGCCTGCGTGCGAAACTCGGGGATGAACGAGCTGTTGGCGTTGGCGTAGAGCGTCCAGGTTTTGTCGGCGGTCACGTGCCAGACCGCGCCGACGCTGTGGGTCGTCGAGTCGGCGGAGGCGATGGCTTTGACGGCGGCGGGATTGAGGCGGCGGCTCGGGAAGGTGCCGGTCACGCGGTTGAGGTTGGCGCGATCGGTCGAGGTGCGGCGCAGGCCGAGCTGCAGGAAGAAGCGCTCCTCGGCAAACGAGACGAGATCGTTGAGGTAGAGCTCGCGGTTGCCGATTCTGTTGCGCGTCCAATTATCGAGGTAGAGCGGCGGGCGCTGGGCGGGCGCGGGCACAGCCGGTGAGTTGGCAGGCGCGAAGACATTGACGGGAAGGAGGAGGTTCGGGTTGAAACCAGCGAGCTTCGGGTTGGCGATGAACTGCGCGAGCGTGAGGCTGGGAAACCGATTGAAGATGACGCCGCTCGTGGTGTTGAAGCCGCTGCCCTCAAGCGCGGCGGAGCCGGGCGCGAGGCCGCCGTAGTTGTTCACAGCGCGGGAGGTCTTGTTGTCGTCGTATTGGAGATCCCAGGCGTGGCCGGCGAGAACTTGATGACGGGCTGGGCCGGTGCGGAATTTCGCGGCGATTTCGTTACGCGTGCGGAAATTCTCCGTGCCGCGCGGGACGTCGCGCCACGAACGGGGCGTGAGCACGGCATCGCGGAGGATGGTGAGCGACTCGATCCACGGCTGCGTCTCGATCTGGTGCTGGTCGCGGTCGCTGTACTGGACCTGCGAGCGGAACTGCCAGTCGCGGTTGAAGACGTGGCGGACGTCAGCGGAGGCGATCTGGCGGGTGTTTTGGCGGATGTCGCCGGGCCAGGTGTGGTTGTAGTCGCGGTCGCCGAACGCGTGATAAACGCCGTCGCCGCTCGCGATGCCGTCGTAGTCGCTCGCCATCATCGGAAACGCCCAGCCGCCGGGCCGCACATGGCGGTCGCGCGTGTATTCGAGCACGAGCTGGGTGCGGTCGGAGATGTTCCAGGTGAGCGTGGGCGAGAGATTGAAACGGTTGTTGGGCGTGCCGCGGTAGACCTGGGCGTCGTCCCACTCGACGTTGAGGCGGTAGAGCAGACGCTTGCTGCCGAAGAGCGGGACGGGACCGGTGGTGTCGAAAGCGAGGCGGTAGGAATCCTGCGGGCCGACGGAGGCGCGGAGAGTGGACTGCGGGCGCGCGAGCGGGCGCTTGGTCACGCGGTTGATCGTGGCGCCGTAACCGCCCTGGCCGTAGAGGACGGCGGCGGGGCCCTTGATGACCTCGACGCGTTCGATGTTGGCGACGGACTGCGAGCCGAAGCCGGCGGGCTGGGCGAAGCCGTTGAGAAAATTCGCCGAGACACTGGCGAAGCCGCGCGCGAGAAAGCTGTCGTTCTCCGTGGTCTTGCGGACCGACGCCTCGTAATCGAGCACGTCGGTCGTGTCGCGCGCGAGGATGTCCTCCATGAACTGCTGGTTGAACACGGTGACGTTCATCGGAATGTCGACGATGGCCGTGTTCATGCGCGTGACCTCGGCGGAGTTGGAGGACTGGTAGCCGATGTCCTTGGACGTGGTGACCTCAAAGGCGGAGAGCTGCACGGCCTCGCCCGAGGCGGCGACGCGCGAAGACGGTGCGGCCGGGGCGGTCTGCGCGGAGGAGACGAGTGGCCACGCGACGCAAAGCGCGGCGAGACGGAAGCGGGGATGGAGGGGCATGAGGTCTGGGGTGGCCGAGGTTAGAACTGTCCCTTGACGCCGAAGATCACAGTGGCGCCGAACTGCTGCTGGCGGCGTTTGTGCATATGGTCGGGCGCGCCGGGCGGGTAGCGGTTGCCGCCGATCCGGAAGCCGCGGCCGTAAATGTTGTTTGACGAGGCGAAGACGGAGAAGCCGGGAGCGAACGTGTATTGCAGGTTGAGACCGACCCGCATGCGCTTCGCCTGGTAGTTGTAGGTGCCGGCGGGGATGCCGTTGGCGACGTTGGCGGTGACGGGGCCCTGCTGCGTCTCGCCCTGGTAGGTGACGTTGAGCTTCACGAAGTAGCGGGGCCGGACGAAATTGATGCCGCCGGCGTAGTCGTCAGGGGAGTAGCCCTCGAAGTCCGCGGTGGCGCTGCCGGAAAGGCGGAGCCGCGTGATGTTGGCAAACACCTGCAGCCCGCGAGCCCACGAGGGGAGGAATAGCAGGTTTTGGGTGTAGCCGATTTCGTAGCCGGTTACGCGGGCATCGCCGGCGTTGCTGCGCGTGACGATGTCGTAGCCGAGGTAGACCGGGTCGGCGGGCAGGCCGTAGAGCGCAAGCAGCTCGGGTGTAGCGTCGGCGGTGACGGCACCAAAGAAGTCCTGCATGTCCTTCCGGAAAAATCCGATCGAACCGGAGCCGCCCTTGACGCGGTAGGTCTCGAACGAGATGTCGTAGCTGGTGGCGGTCCAGGGTTTGAGGCCCGTGTTGTTGACGGTGATGACGGGCTGGGCGGCGATGGGCTCGCTGATGACGGCGCCGGGGATGATGAGGCCGAGGTCCGGGCGACCCATCGTGCGGGAGACGGCGGCGCGCAACAGGAGATTTTCGGTGAGGGTGTAGGTGGCGTTGAGACTGGGAAACCAGCCGTCGTAGCTGCGCGCGGCGCGAGCGGCGCGCTCGACGTAGCGGAGCCGGGCGCGGGCGAGTGCATCAGTAGTGATCAGGGCCGGAGCGCCGTTGGTGAGGACGAGATTGCCGCGGGCGTCCTTGACGTATTGCGCGGTGGGATCGTTAAGAGCACCGCGGCCCTCGTCATCGGTGCGTTCGAGGCGCACGCCGCCCACGAGCCAGAGCCGCCGATTGAGCAGCCGAAGATCGCCGCGCAGATAGCCGGCGGAAATCGTCTCAGTGAGCCGGGTGGAGTTGTTGACGAACGCCTGGTGGTAGCCGGCCTCGTCGAGCACGAACCAGTCAGGCCGCTGCCGGTAGAGATCGAACATCTTCTCATGGCTGATCCAGCCGACACGGTTGCCGAAGACGGTGGGCGCGGTGGCGAGGAACTCGCCGTCGAAGAGATCGAAGTTGCCCGAGGAGCGCGCCGCGTTGGTGGTGAGACCGTTGGGGCGGAAGGTCCACGTGCGGTTGTGACTACGGCGATCGCGATCCATGCGCTGCCAGTAGGCGCCGGTTTTAAGCGAGAACGGCAGGGTGCCGCCGAAGTCGCGGGTGAAATCGATCCGGCCGGTGATGTTGTCGGTCGTGGTTTTCTGCTGGGAGGAGTTTGGGTTGCCGACGACGAGGTTGGTGCCGGCATAGAGGTTGGCCGGGGCGCCGCCGAGCGTGGCGGCGAAACGCCCCGGCATCAGGCCGCCGTCGGCGCCGATGTTGTCGCCGCGGATGACGAGGCCGCCGAGCGTGGCGGGTACGTTGTTGAAATAGCCGTTGTCGATGTCGGAGCCGAAGGAATTGGAGTGGGAAAAGGCGCCCAGTGTCTCGAGCCGCCAGCCGTGACCGCGGCGGACGTGCTTGAGCGTGGCGTGCGTGGTGTTGGCGCCGGATTCGCCGTGGTCGCCGGCACCCTGCGTGAGCGTGCCGGCGCCATTGGCGGCGCCCTGCGTGAAGGTGCGGTCACCGGTCGCGCCGGCGCCATAATTGATGGCGAAATGGACGCGCGTGATGTGATTGCGGATGCCACGGTGCTGGACGGTCGCGTTGAGCGTGTCGCGCCCGGAGATCCGCCAGTCGGCGCCCGCTTGGAAGCTCCACGTGCGGAAAATCTGGTCGAGGCTCTGCCAGGTGACGGCGCGCTGGAAGCCATTGACGAAATTCCACTCGGCCAGCGTGTCGAGGTTGCGATCGCGCTCCATCGGGTTGCGGCGCCAGGTGTTGGAGGCGGCGATGTTAAACGCGAAGTTGCGCGTGACGGGCACAAGGCCGCTAAGCTCGATCGAGGCGGGTTGAAGTTTGGGGCGGAAATCCCGGGTCGGACCGCGGGGGCCACCGGCGATCGTGAGGCCGTCACGGTCGTCGATCACGTGGTAGATCTGGTAACTGAAATTGCGACGGCGCGACTCGAGGCCGCTTTTGCGGATGATGTTGAGCGAGCCGCCCAAACTGCCGGCGGGCATGTCGGGCGTGGGGGCCTTGGTAACCTCGACGCGCGAGATGTTGGCGGTGGGGACGTCGAAGAGCGTGTTGGCCCGGCCGGCCCCGCGGGCGGTGGCGACGGGCGCGCCGTCGATGTTGAAGGAAGTGTGCGTGGCGGGGATGCCGCGGATGGTGACGTTTTGCGCGAGCTGGCCGCCGCCCTCGTCGATGCCGACGCCTGGCAGGAAGCGGAGGAACTCGCCGACGTTCTCGGCGGAACGATCGCCGAATTCGTCGTAGGCGACGACGTTGACGATGTTGGGCGCGTGCCGGCGTTCGTTGAGCGACACGGCTTGGGCGCTCATCTCGCGATCGGCGAGCACGGTGAACGCCGAGAGTTGCAGCGGCTCGTCGCCGCGCGCGGGGGAAAGTTCGAAGTCGCGGGTCACATTGCCACCGGCCGGCACCTCGACCGTGACGGTCTGCGGGGCGAAGCCGAGGTAGCTCACCTGCACCCGAGCCGGCCCCGGCGGCACGGCGGCCAGCCGGTAGGCGCCTTCGTCGTCGGTGACGGTTTGCCGGGCAGTGCCCTCAATCGCCAGGACGGCGGTGCGGAGGACGACACCGCCGGAAGCGTTGAACACCCGGCCGGAGATCGTGCCGGACGGGGACTGGGCCAACGCCATGCTGGAAGCAAAGACGAGGAGCGAAAGCAAACGCGCTGGGGTTTTCATGGCGGGGATAACGAGAGAAGGTGGCGGCGTTCAGGGCGGGGCCTGCAGCCATTCGAGGTTGAAGCGGGCGAGCGTGAGGCGGGCGTAGGCCCAGTCGCCGTTGCGGCGGGTTTCGCCGGGTTTGCCGTTCTCGTAGAGACAGAGCACGGTGCCGTCGGGGAGCACGGCGAGGTCGCTGTAGGCGCTCGGACCGGGTTGAAGGAGCCGGCGCACCGGCCACGTGCGGCCGTCGTCGCGGCTGAAGTGGATCGTGACGTTCTTCCGCTCGCGGTGGGCGCGGTCAGTCGTGCGCGGGCTGGAGTGGAGTAGCAGCGGGCGGTTGGCGCCGGGCAGGCCCGGATGGCTCGTCAATCCCGCCATGCAGCCCGGCTCGAACACCTCGGAGAGAAACTGCGGCGCGCTCCACCCCGTGGCGCCGTCTCGGCTGAACACCACGGCGCGGCGGTTGCGCTTATCGGTGTTGCGGGAGCTGAGCATGACGCGGCCGTCCGACAACTCGGCCACCGTGGATTCGCCGCCGATCTTCATGGCGAGGTCGCCCCGCCGCCAGGTGTCGCCTCGGTCGTCGCTGAAAATCACGGAACAGGCTTTGCGCTCCGGCGCGTCCTCGGCGTAGGTCGCCAGCCACACCGGCACCACGAGTCGGCCGCTGCGCAGCTCAATGCCGTGGCCGGGGCCGGTGGCGATGGCCTGCCAGTCGAGGTCGCGGCGGAAGAGATCGAAGGTGGCGGTAATCTCCACAGGCTTGGTCCACGTCACGCCGTCGTCGTCGCTGCGGCAGTGGAAGCTGCGCATGTATTCGACGCAGTAGACGAAGTGCACTCGGCCGTCGCGGGCGGCGACCAGCATCGGGTTGTTGACGGTCTGTTCCTCCGGGCCGCCCATGTCCTTTTTCTTTTTGTCGTCCGGCATGTGCGGATTGCGCGGCAAGCGCGGACCGAGGTGCGCGATCTGTTGCTGCGGGCCGAACGTGCGGCCGCCGTCGGTGCTGCGGCGGAGGTGGATCTCGATCTCGCCGCGGTCGGCGGGCCGGAGTTTCCGCGCCTCGGCGTAGGCGAGCACGGTGCCCCTGGCGGTGACGACGATGCCCGGGATGCGGTAGCAGGCGATGCCCGCCTGCTTCTCCTCAAAGAGATCGATTTTCTCGAGCAGCGGCGCACCGAGCGCGGCGGTCCACGGCAACAGGAGGACCAAGAGGCGGAGGGCGGCCTTCATGGGCGCTTCTTCTTTCGCTTGGTTTTCGCCGCGTCGTCGTCGGCTGTCGGGCGCTCCGGGGCGACGACGGAGCGTTCGCGCAGCACTTGGTCCATCACGCCCCGCAACCGGTCGCGAGCGGCGGCGGTGGCGGGGTCGTCGATCAGATTGCGACGTTCGACGAAGGCCGTCCACCGGGGCTCGGCGCTGGCGGGCAGCGTGTAGTCGTAGACTTCCTCGGCGAGGGTCTCGCGCGAGGGCCACTTCACCCAGCGGGTGTAGCGCTGCGTTTCCGTGCGGATCGAGTAGCCCATCGACTCCGGTGGGCCGGCGTTGAACGGGCGGGAGAACTGGCTCAACGCGAAGTCGCGGCCGGGGCGGGCGGCATCCTGGAGCAGCGGCACGAGGCTGCGGCCGGAGAGGTAGGCGGGCGCAGGCAGGCCGGCGAGCTCGGCGAGCGTCGGGTAAACGTCAACGTATTCGACAATGCCGGACGTGGCGCGGCCAGGCTGGGCGAGGCCGGGCGTGCGGATCATGAGGGGAACGCGGGTGTCGAGGTCCCAGTTGGTGCCCTTGCACCAGCGGCCGGCGTCACCGAGCGCGAAGCCATGATCGCCCCAGAGGACCACAATCGTGTGGCGATCGAGGTCGTGGCGGCGGAGAGCATCGAGCACCTTGCCGATTTGGGCGTCGGTGTAACTCACGCACGCGTAGTAACCGTGGCGCAGCGTGCGCGTCTGCGCGGCGTCGAGCCGCTCGTCCTTCGGCATGCCGGTGTAGCCGCCCAGCTCGCGGTGCGTGTGAGAGGCGGGCGCGGGTGCGCCCGTCACGCTGTCCGGTTCGCCGGGCAGATCGAATTTCTTTGGGTCATGGAGATCCCAATATTTTTTCGGGGCATTGAACGGCAGGTGCGGTTTGAAGAAACCGACCGCGAGGAAGAACGGCTGCGTCTGCTGCTTGAGACGACCGAGAGTGTCGACCGCGAGCTGCGCGAGTTTGCCATCGGAGTAGCCGTCGTCGGGCACATCGGCGGCCTCATAGGGGGCCTGCTTGCCGGGGGCTTCACTGCGCGGGAGTGCGTAGTTTTTCCAGCCCTCCTGCTTGAGGATCTCGGGGACGGACCACGATGCCGGATCGAGCTCGCGCTCATCGCCGCTGAAAATCTTGCCCATCGCCTGCGTGTGGTAGCCGTTCTGCTTAAAGAGCTGCGGCAGCGTGACGGTGTCGGGGTTGGTGGCACGGAAGAGATTCCGGTTGTGCCAGGAGCGGTTGTGATCGGGCAGGCGGCCGGTGAGGATGGCGGTGCGGGCCGGGCCGCAGACGGCCTGCATCGTGTAGGCACGATCAAACAAGCGGGACTCGCGCGCGAGCCGGTCGAGGTTCGGCGTGAGCGCGAGCGGATCGCCGTAGGCGCCGAGCGAGGTGCGGAGGTCGTCGACGGCGATGAAGAGGACGTTGGGCTTGGCGGGCGCTGCGGCGGCGGAGAGGAGCGGGCCGCCGATGGTGACGACCGCGAGACACGCGGCAGAGAATCGGAAATTA
>SXGR01051891.1_pt1 | contig 21952 bp, 15 predicted proteins | sample 3174711 | NCBI WGS metagenome assembly SXGR01 (sample SAMN11356860, study PRJNA531348) | freshwater metagenome | isolation source: freshwater sample F1-60 | place: China: Fuxian Lake, Yuxi | collected 2017-12-25 | reverse complement strand
TCGAGGCGCTTGATTACTTGTCGAGGCGCTTGATTACTTGTCGAGGCGCTTGAGAAGCTGTTCCAAAGAATACTCGTCGCCCACCAACACTTCGCGCGGTTTGCTGCCCTCGAATGGGCCAACAATCCCGGCCGCTTCCAATTGGTCGATGATGCGCCCAGCCCGGTTATACCCCAGCTTCATTTTACGTTGGAGGAGCGAGGTAGAGCCTATTTGATTGTGTACGATTACCCGGGCGGCCTCGTCGAACATGGGGTCGCGCTCTGATGGATCGAAGTCCTGCACGCTGCTGCCCTCCTCGCGGCTGCTGTATTCGGGCAGCAGAAATGCGTCGGGATATCCCCGTTGTCCGCCGATATAGTTACACACTGACTCGACCTCGGGGGTGTCTACGAATGCACACTGCAGCCTGATCACATCAGAACCTTGAGATAGGAGCATATCGCCCCGTCCGATCAATTGATCGGCCCCACCGGCGTCGAGAATTGTTCTGCTGTCGATTCGTGAGCTGACCTTAAAGGCGATGCGTGCCGGGAAATTGGCTTTGATGGTACCGGTGATGATGTTTACCGATGGCCGTTGGGTCGCAATAATGAGGTGGATGCCCACAGCACGTGCCAATTGGGCGAGACGGGCGATGGGCATTTCGATTTCCTTACCTGCCGTCATGATGAGGTCGGCGAATTCGTCGATTACCACCACAATATAGGGCAGAAAGCGGTGGCCATCGCGTGGGAGCAGCTTCCGTTTGCGGAATTTATCGTTGTACTCGCTGAGGTTGCGTACTTGCGCATCCTTTAGTAAATCATAACGGCGGTCCATTTCGATGCAAAGCGACTGCATGGTGTCGACCACTTTGAGGGTGTCGGTCACGATGGCCTCATCGTTGTCGGGCAGGCGGGCCAGAAAGTGGCGCTCAATGTGCCGAAACAAGGAGAGTTCGACCTTCTTGGGGTCCACCAGCACCAGTTTTAGCTCACTTGGATGCTTTTTGTAGAGCAAAGACAGTAGCATGGCGTTCAGTCCGACCGACTTCCCCTGTCCTGTGGCACCTGCCATCAATAGGTGGGGCATTTTGGCCAAGTCGGCAATATAGATCTCGTTGGAAATGGTCTTGCCCAGCGCCATAGGCAGCTCCATGTCCGTTTTAATGAACTTTTCTGAGGCCATCAGCGATCGCATGCCTACCATTTCCTTGTTCTGATTGGGTACTTCAATACCGATGGTTCCTTTTCCGGGCATTGGTGCGATGATGCGAATGCCGAGGGCAGCGAGCGACAGGGCTATATCGTCTTCGAGATTTTTGATGCGGCTGATGCGCACTCCTGCAGCGGGAACGATTTCGTAAAGGGTAACAGTTGGCCCAACGGTGGCCCGTATTTTATCGATTCCAATGTTGTAATGCCGCAGGGTCTCGGTGATTTGATTTTTGTTGCGTTCCAATTCATCGGGATGAATCTGTATTTTCTGGCTCCCATATTCTTCCAACAGGTCGATTGGTGGGTATTTATAGCCTGAAAGGTCTAATTTGGGGTCGTAGAGTTGGTCCCTGCTGAGTGCAACACCGCCTGCCTTCACATGCCCTAAGCCTTCGTCAACCGATTCGCGGATCTCCAGCTCGGGTTGGCCTGTGGTGCCACCGAAATTATGCGCTACTGGCTGTTCATCTGAGTCGGGCCCATCCTCCCGATCAAAATCGGTGTAGGCTGCCTGTTTATCATTCTGTATGCCTACGTTGGTGTCTACCGCACTATTCATCCCCCCTGACATCCCCCCTGGCATCCCCCCTGGCATTCCGGCAGAACCCATTCCGGCAGAACCCATCCCGCCCGACATCCCCCCCGCATTGAGGTCATCTGGGTATAGACCCCCCGCATTCATCCCGCCCGCTTCAGCAACGGCACCCGATCCGTTGCGAGCGTTCGTTCTACCACCGCCTTCGACCTGAACGCCACCGCGCCATGCCCCATCCTCGGCAGAGGCGTCGCTGTCCAAGCCATCATCCAAGGCAGAAGTGTTGAGGGGCCTTGAAAACAGCCTTGGAAAGCGAGATTGTAGGGCCGCCACCGAAAACACCCAACCCAAAAGGATTGAAAAATAGATGAACCAGAATAACCCTAAAATGAAGGCTGTGCCCAGGGTTCCGCCAAATCCGATCAACCAGCCACTCATGGCATTACCAGCCCGACCACCCCAGGCGAATCCATCTTGGGCAAGGTCATTGCCCAAATAAGAGAGGGTACAGGAAAGGCTGAGCATCAGAACCAGGCTGCTGTAGATCCGCCTGCCGAGTTGCAGCGTCGAGTCGATGAACATCAAGCGGATGCCCACGAGCAGCAGGATCCAGGGGATGAACAGGGCAGCTGGACCAAAGCCACGGTTCACCAGCAGATGCGAGACGAGGGCCCCTGATCGGCCAAGCCAATGATCAGCGGTTGGCCCTTCCACGAGATACATCCAACGAGACCCACCCGAAACCTGAGCATAATCGCCCTGCCACGTGAAAAAATAAGCCAAAATGCCAAAGAAGCCGAACAGGCCCAGGGCGGCTAGGGCGATTCCGGGTACTTGCCGCACCCACTGCTCGCTGGGCACCAAGTCGAACCGCCGAGATGGGCGTGTGCGACCCGATTTAGGATTCCCGCTCGGGGGCGTACGTCGACGACTGTTGCGGGGATTTGTGGCGTCCATAATTTGGTTAAAATTAGGAAATATATAGCCTGCTCGGGGACACTTCAGGAAGGGGCAAAACGCAGGGTCTTCACTCCTGAAACAAGGTATACAACAGGGTATGGCCCACGGCGTGGAGGGTGGTTTTGTCGATGACGGATAGATCGTCGCGGTGGGTGTGCCAATAACGACCAAATCCAGTATCGCTCCCTGGATCCATTTCGATGATGTCGATGGTTGGAATCCCCGATATTTTGTTGATGTAGAAGTGGTCGTCGGTGATGGCGTTGCCGTCTTGATTCACAAACCAGCTGCCATAACCCAGTCGCTGGGCATTCCCCCATACGCGTTCTACCACATGAGGGGCGTATGCGCGTGAGGTTCCTTCGCGGAAGAAGCGGGCTCCTTTGCCACCCACCATATCGAGCAAGATCCCGTAATTGGCTCTATAACCGGGCACATGAGGGGAACGCGACCAGTATTGGGAACCAAGGCAATAGCTGTTTTCGGCCGACGATTCTCCGTAGTCTTCCAGGTCGAAGAGCACAAGATCGACCCCACAGGGGGGTGGGTTCAGGGATAGAATTCGGGCGACTTCCAAGAGTACAGATACCCCGGAGGCACCATCATTGGCGGCCAAAATCGCCTCACCCGGGCGATTGGGGTCCATTTCTGCCCGCGGACGGCTGTCCCAATGCGCGCAGAGTAGGATGCGTTTTGGGGCATCAGGCTTGAAGCTTGCGATGATGTTCTGCAGGGTAAAACGCTTGCCGTCGTGGGTGGTGATGGGCGGTTGTTGTCGACGCACATGGGGTGTAAAACGTTTGAGTTCTGCTTCCAGGAATGCGGCACAGCGGCTGTGTGCGGCGGTTCCGGGCGCCCGCGGACCCATATCGACCTGCATTTGAATCCACCGGTAGGCGCTATCGGCCGAAAAAGGGGGCGGTTGCACTACGGCTTTGGTCGTTTCGGTCGGCGAGGAGGTCTCAGGGGATTCGGAGGTCTCAGGGGATTCGGAGGTCTCGGGGGATTCGGAGGTCTCGGGTGAGGTGCAACGAGCCAGCATCAGTACACAGCAGAGAACGGCGAGCAGGCTGATGGACCAACGGGTTTTGCTCGTGCGATTCATTAGGTTGGAGGTCCAACGGGTTTTGCTCGGGCGATTCACTAGGTTGGAGGTCCAACGGGTTTTGCAAGACTGGGGGTGAATCAACTCAGGCTCCATTCGCTTTTGTCTTTGCCGTCCTTGATGTGGATGCCCAGTAATTCGAGCCGCTGGCGGATCTCATCGCTGCTCGCGAAATCACGCCGCTCCTTGGCTTGCTGCCTGATTTCCATCAATAAATCCATCACCCCATTGAGGTGGGTGCCCGTTTGCTGTTGGGTGGCCGTCAGCCCCAACACTTCGGTCACCAAACTTTGAACCGCTTGCTGCAGGCGAGTGAGGGAAGGAGCCGATAGGTGGGCTTTGCCTTCATGCATTCGGTGGATCTGGGGTAGAAATTCATAAACACGCGCAATCAGCATGGGGGTGTTGAGGTCGTCGTTGAGGGCATCAAAGAGTGATGATACAAAGGAATCGACAGCGAAATCATCGCCTGAGGCATCTGATTTGAGTTGCATGAGTACATTAACTCCGTCCATGAAGCGTTTATAGCCCTTTTCGGCGGCCTGCAAGGCTTCTGAACTGAAGTCGAGGGTCGACCGGTAATGGGCCTGCAGCACGAAAAATCGTATCACCATCGGGTCAAAAGCCTGACTTAAACGGGGGTGATTGCCAGCGAATAGATCATTTAGGGTGATGAAATTGCCCAGCGACTTTCCCATTTTTTGTCCGTCGATGGTCACCATATTGTTGTGCATCCACAAACGGGCAGGCACTTGTCCGCAGCACGCCTGCGACTGGGCAATTTCACTTTCGTGGTGGGGAAACAGCAAATCCATGCCACCGCCGTGTATATCGAACGGCTCGCCCAGGTATTTGCGGCTCATGGCGGAACATTCAATGTGCCATCCCGGAAAACCTTCACTCCAGGGCGACGACCAGCGCATGATGTGTGTGGGTTGGGCTTTTTTCCAGAGCGCAAAATCGGCAGGGTTTCGTTTTTCGGATTGCCCCTCTAAGGTGCGGCGTTCATTGCCAGCACCGGCCAGGAGCTCGTCGGCCACCCGACCCGATAATTGCCCGTATGGGTATTGCGCTGCATAGGCTGCCACATCGAAGTAGACGGAACCTGCCGATTCATAGGCAAAGCCCAGTTTCATGAGCTCCTTGATCATGTGCAGCTGCTCAGGTATGTGCCCGCTGGCCCGGGGTTCGATGTCTGGGGGAAGAATATTCAGGGCCTGCATGGAGGCATGGAACGAACGGGTGTAGCGTTCGGCCACTTCCATGGGTTCGACTTGCTCGAGGCGGGCTTTGCGCGCGATTTTGTCTTCTCCTTCATCCGCATCGTGCTCGAGGTGGCCCACGTCGGTGATGTTGCGCACGTAGCGTACCCGATAACCCTGAAGGCGGAGATAGCGCACCAGGACGTCGAAGGTCAGGTATGGACGTGCATGACCGAGATGTGCCTCCCCATAAACCGTAGGTCCACAAACGTATAAGCCAACCAAAGGAGGCTGCTGGGGTTCGAACCGCTCCTTATTGCGGCTGAGGGTGTTGTGGAGGAAAAGGGGTTGTGGGTTCATGGGGTTTAAAATCGAAAATCTACAAAAATAACAGGTTTTAAATCTTATTTGCGCAGGCGTGTCTTATTTGCGCAGGCGTGCGCTGCAGACCACCGGAAAGTGATCGCTGAAGCGCTGGCGGATTACCCGGTGGCGGGTCACCTCAATCGAAGGATCAACGAACATATGATCGATGCGAAAGGAGGGGAAGCCTCCAGCGAAGGTGGTGCCCGACAATTGGCCGACCTCCATATATGTATCCTGTAGATGAGCCCGTGCCTGCCAATAGGCATAGGATGCCGGTAAGTCGTTGAGGTCGCCGCACAGCACCACCGGATGTGGACTTTCTCGAACCAGTCGACCAATGTGTTCGGCCTGCCTCGTCCGCAAGCGCGCGGCCTGACGGATTTTCGCAAGGACCGCACGAACGCTCCCGGTTTTTTCCGTTTTGGGGTCCTGACTAAACGCCTCGATTTCGGCGAGTTCCGATTTCTCTATCAAATTGCTTTTTAGGTGAAAATTGATCACACGTACGGTATCGCGGCCGATCTTTAGGTCTGCGAGTTGGCAACTGGTGATGCTGATTGAGCCCGGGAAAGGAACAAACCGCCGCAACACGATGGGGTGTCGGCTAAAAATAGCCATACCACTGCGGCTGTCGGCTCCCCCACTGCCAATGCGCTGGAAGTAGCCTTGCTGCATGCCGCAATCCCGAAACAAGCGGTCGGTAACGCCCCCCCGTCCGCGGTCGCTGCTGTGGTACTCCTGCAGACACAGGATGTCGGGTTGCTCTTCGGTAATAAGCCGCAGGATGCCACTGGAGCAATCGCCTGGCTTGATGCCAATACGCTCCGCTTCCCTGAAGTGACCTACATTATAACTCATAATCACCAATTCATCTCGCCCTTTACCCCATCCAGGTTCTTGCCACTGGGTGCGGTGTAAAGGCCAGCCACCAAGCACGACAGCCAACGAAATGAGCGCGTATACTTTATGTCGACTCAGCACCCACCACAGCACGCATGCGATGTGCGCCAGGAGCAAGGGCAACATCAAGTAGGGATAAAAGATCAGGGGCCAGGCATGGTCGGGGGGAATATAAGCTACGGCCAGAAGTGGGAGGGTGGCAACCACCAGGCCCAGGTTGATGAGCAGCAAGAAGCGCCGAATAAAGGTGCGCATCCAATGCCATGCAGCACGAGCCTGATTTAGGCTGTTTTGGGATGGGTTATTGTCGGCTTGCACGAAACAGGATTTCTTTTTCGTGGGCATTCAGGCTGTCGTAGCCCTTTTTGGATATTTTGTCGAGCACGGCATCGATTTCCTGTTGCGATACCCGATTCGATCCGGCCAAACTATTCGTTGCATCCACCCGGCCCGAGGCCATGCTGCTCACGGTCGATCCGGATTTCACCACCTTCAGCGGCCCTTGTTTGCCACGGCCAAAGGAGCGACCAGCGCCAAAGGATGGTCGCCTGATTCGGGCCACCCAGCCTGGCCAAGCCTCAAAAAACTGTTCGATCCACAAGCCCAAATTTTGACCTTGCTGCAATCTTTTGATGTAGACATAACCGAAGATTGCCCCCCCGAGGTGCGCGAAATGACCACCCGCGTTGGGCCCTGCCATATTCAATACATCCATCAACACCATAACGAGCGCTAGATAGCGGAGGCGCACATTTCCGATGAGGAACAGACGGATGGGATAGTCGGGACTCAAGGTCGCAGCGCCCACCACCACAGCGAGCACCGAGGCCGATGCTCCCACGGCGTAGTGTCCACGCAGGCCCTCAAACAAAGGGAACACATTGAAGGCCAGGATGAAAACCAAAGCCCCGGCCAATCCACCCGCAACGTATACCGCCAAGAGGCGGCGGGCACCGAGCAGCGACTGCAGGATGTTGCCGATGCCGTAGAGCCACATCATGTTGAACAACAAGTGGAAAAAGCCCGAATGGATGAACATATAGGTGATTGGCGACCACGGGCGCTGCATCAAGGTGAGGAACGACGCGGGCACACCCAGGGCGCGAGAAAGGTTTTCGTACCAACCCGTTTGCAGCTTGAACAGCATCAACACCACCACCGCAACATTCATCACCAAAAACACCCCCACGTTGATCAAAATCAACTGGTGCAGGCGGTTTTCACTCCGCCTAAAGGTATCTTTGAGTTCGTCGAGCATGGATGACTGCTGCATGATATCAATAAAACTGGCTTCGGTCGCGGCGGTAAACCCAGTGCACCATCACCAGGCTCATGAGCATACCCCCTAAATGGGCGAAGTGGGCCACCTGATCCTGCGCATCGAACTGCAAGGCGGCGCTGAGTTCGAATAGGAAGTAGATGAGGGCAAGGTATTTCGCTTTAACGGGAATAAACATAAAAAGGTATAAACTGCTGTTGGGAAATAGATAGGCAAAGGCCATCCAAACACCCGCCACCGCGCCACTCGCCCCTATAATGTTGTGTTGGCTGCGAACAATCTCCATTTGACGCAGCACATCCATCGCCCAGCGGCTGTCTCCATCGGCTTCGGCTGTGCTGAGTTGCGCTTGAAGAATTTGCAGTGCCGGGGCAATATTTACGGCATAAACCATGAGGTAGTGGAGAAAAGCTGCACCTAATCCGGTAATCAAATAGAATTTCAAGAACCTCTTCTCGCCCCAAACCTGCTCTAAAACGCTACCAAACATCCAAAAAGAGAACATATTGAAGATGAGATGACCAAATCCACCATGCATAAACAGGTGGGTGATGGGTTGCCACCACCGAAAGGCGTCGGAGGCTGGAAATCGAAGGCCCAGCCAATCGGTGAGGTCTATGCCGAATTGGGTACCCAAAGCCATCGTCCCCAGGAAAAACAAACCATTGATGATGATGATGTTTTTGGTGATGGTGGGCAGTATATCGAAACGACGCGGCTGGAATTGTTGATTCATGGGGGTAAGTTTACAAGTATCTTATACGGTGTAGGTTTACAAGCATCTTATGTGGGGCCGCCGAGGCGCTGCATGATTTCAGGGATGGTGATGGTGAGCAGAACCGGGCGGCCTTCGGGGTTATAATAAGGGTTTTCGCAGGCAAAGAGTTCATCCACCAACTGCCGCATCTGAATAGGAGATAGTATTTTCCCAGCCCTGATATGGCTCCTCCGGGCCATAACCCGCGATATTTGCTCGCGTATCGGAGCCAGGGCATCGCCTGTTTTGGGGTATTCGTCGCGCAGCATATCGTGCAACATCTGCTCAGGTTCGGGTAAGTCGATGTCGGCGGGAAGACCAGTGAGACGTATTTCTAATGGGGCTTCGCCAGCTGTCCAATCGAAACCTGCAGCGCGCAAAATCGGTTCCAGTCGACCCAGCGCCAGTTCTTCGTCGCCCCTCAGTTGGAGGGTGCTGGGGAACATACATTGTTGGCTCGCCCCGGTACCGCTGGTGAGCCGCGCCCGAAAACGATCGAATAAGATGCGGTAGTGGGCTGCCTCCTGGTCGACCACCAGCAAACCGCTGCGCAGGGTGCCCACGATATACCGGTATTGAAGCTGAAAAAGCCCAGCTTCGCGGGTTGCACCATCCGTCCAATCGTTCTTATCCACTTCTGAAAATAGCTCCTCTTTATTTTGGGTTGGAAGTTTCACATCTATCAACTGCCGCCAAGAGTCGTCGGCCGGACGTGGCCTTCTGTTGCCTGCATCGAATGGGTTGTAGGAGGGGTTGAAAGGCGAGCGCAGATTCCCGTTTGCTCCCGCGCCATGGCCCCATCCCGATCCTGCCCCCGCGCCATAGCCCAATCCCGATCCTGCCCCCGCGCCAATACCCGATCCCATTCCCGCGCCCAATCCTGCGCCCGCGCCCAATCCTGCACCCTCGTCCAATCCTGCGCCCGATCCTGCGCCAGCCCCCGATCCTAATCCTGCGCCCGATCCTGCGCCAGCCCCCGATCCTAATCCTGCTCCCGCGCCCATTCCCGCTCCCGCGCCCGATCCCCCTGCCGATCCCGATGTCCAGGATAGTCCAGGCTCCATACTAAAATCGAGCGCCGGAGCCACCTGATATTGACTGAGGGCACGCCGAACGGCCGACATCAATATCGCATAATGGGTTTTTTCGTCGTCGAATTTCACTTCCGTTTTGGCCGGATGCACATTCACATCCACCCTTTTAGGATCGACCGTGAGGAAGATCAGATAGGCGGGCTGACTGCCCTCAGGCAGTAGTTCGTGGTAGCCAGTGGCCACCGCATGGTGGAGGTAGGGATGGCGAATATACCGGTCGTTGAGGAAGAAATACTGATGTCCCCTCGACTTTCGGGCAATATTTGGCTTACCGATGAATCCACTGATCGAAAGGATGGGGGTCGATTCCTGCACCGGAACCAGGCCACTGGCAATAGATTCACCAAAAAAATTGGTGATCCGTTGTTTCAAGTTGCCTGCTCGCACTTGGTAGAGGTCGGTGCCTTGGTGCGACAAGCGAAACTGGAGTTCGGGGCGCGCCAGAGCCATTTGTTGAAAGGTGTCGATCAAGTTGCGCAGTTCAGTTTCGTCGCTTTTGAGGAAATTTCGCCGGGCCGGCACGTTGAAAAAGAGATTTTTGACCTGGATGCTGGTGCCTACCGCAGAAGGTGCCGGTTCCTGCTGTCGAATTTGTCCGCCTTCAATGCGAATGAGCGTACCGAGTTCATCGACCGCTCGGCGGGTCCGCAGTTCCACTTGTGCCACAGCAGCGGTGGCGGCCAGCGCTTCGCCCCTAAAACCGTAGCTGTGTAATGCGAATAGATCGTCGAGCGTGCGGATTTTCGAGGTAGCGTGCCGTTCGAAGCAGAGCCGTGCATCTTCAGGTCCCATGCCTTGGCCGTTGTCGATGACCTGAATCAGGGTTTTGCCTGCATCGCGCAGGTGTACCTGAATTTCTGTTGCGCCGGCGTCGATGGCATTTTCAATGAGCTCTTTGAGCACCGAAGCAGGTCGTTGCACCACCTCCCCCGCGGCGATCTGGTTGGCTAGAGCCTCGGGCAATCGTTCGATCGTTTGGCTCATGCGGGAGGATTATGGTTAGAATGAACATCAGCCTCTCTCCGATTCCGTTCTGCCTCTTTCCGATTCCGTGCAGCCTGGCGGAAAGTCCACCACAGCAGCGGCACGAATACGGGGAGCAAGTACATCAGTTTTTTCAGTTCACCAAACAGCAACAGCAGCAAGGAGAGCATGATAAAGATTATGAACAATAGCCGACGATTCGATTGTTGTGCCTCTTGTTGGGCGACTTGTCTGCGAAAACGAAGAGCGGCCCGATGTCGGTGTTGCCCCACATCGCTTTGCCCGACATCTTGTTGCCCCACATCGCTTTGCCCGTGGTTAAAATTTGACGCATCCCCCGCACCGCCAACCTTGGATCGATCATTCCGACCGCTTCGGGTTTTTCCACCCCCGTGGCGCAAAGACTGCTCATCAGCCTCTGGCTGATAGTAGAGCGGCCGGTAGCTGAATTGCCGATTTTTCGATGTACGGAAAAAGGAAAAAATCACCCCCAAAAATACGCAGTCTCTACGGCAATAAACAGGTGTTGGGGCTGTTTGCTCCGTATATTTGAAGCATGGCTCGATTTATTCGCTTGATCCTGTTATTGTTGATGGTGTCGCCTACCCTATGGGCACAAGAACAAACGCCGAATGACCGCAAAGCAGTGCAACTCTCTGGGCTCACCCTGTCCGACGACAGCCTTGATGTTATACCATATGTTACAGTTCTCGTAAAGAACCGCTACAAGGGCACCATTTCCGATGGTCGCGGGTTTTTCTCGCTGGTGGCACTTGAGGGCGATTCGCTCCTGTTCAGCTCCGTTGGCTTTCGGGCCTATCCGTTGTTGGTGACGGCGTCTATGGTGAAAGATCCCCTCTATTCGGTACTCATCCCCATGGAGCGCGACACCATGCGGCTACCAGAAGCGATTATATATCCGTGGCCCACCCGCGAGGCGTTCCGACAAGAGTTTATGGCCCTTCAGTTGAAAGACGATGCCCAAACCATCGCAGCGCGGAATTTGGAGGCTGATCTTATGCGGCAGTTGGCAGGCGCCATGAATATGGATGCGTCCGAGAATCAAAAGCTTTATATGCAACGGGTGATCGCGCAAACCTACTATGCTGGCGGACAACAAGCCTTCTTCCCGTCGGGCCCTGGGATGAATGGGGTGCCCATACCCAATTCGCTCATGAACCCCCTTGCCTGGGCCGAATTCATCAAAGCCATCCGCAGAGGCGATTTCAAACGGAAGGACTAGAAAACTACCGCTTCAGGATTTTCTGGGTGATTAGTCCAGCAGACGATTGGATTTGGAGGATGTAGCAGCCGGGTGTTAGATGGGAGAAATCTTGTTGCGCCAATGCCCTGCCCGACCACAGTGTTCGTCCACCGATATCGCACAGGCTATAGACCGAACCTTCTGCGGCCTCATCCACGGCAATTGTGCTGTTAAAAGGATTGGGATACACCAAAGGCCGCTGCTGCTCCTGGCCGAATTCATCTATAGAAGTGGCGCAAGCAATGGAACGGCTTTGACGAAAGCTGACGCCCGAATGCGCCGTCAACGAGTCCTGAAAGCGTTCTCCGGCCGCACAATCGTTTTTGAGGAAGCGGGCCAACCAGGCTGATAAAAACAGCGAGACGGTCGACTGCTGTTGGGCGCGGGTGATGGTAGGTGTTGGCGTACAGGTCGACTCACCAAAGCTGCAATTGAGGTTGTTGTTCGCGAAAAAGCAATGTCCTCCCCCGGTGATGCTGATTTGTGTTTTATGGGTGGCCGAGGTGGCGTTGTACATCAGGTCTTGGTGCTGGGCCGGTGGAGTTACGCAGTCATTGCTGCCACTAAATAAGAGGGTGGGCACCGTCACTTGTGGAGCGGCAGCAATCGAGGAAGGGGTGGTATTGGCCGCGGCGAAGGTCACCATTGCGGTGATGTTGCTGTTGCCCGCTGCGGCTAAAAAGGAAGATCCACCACCCATGGAATGACCCATAATGGCCGAAGTAGTGGCCACTTGCGCGGCTGGAACATAGGGCGCCGCCCCGCCCGCCTGAATGGCCGTCACCAAAAAGGCCAAATCGGCTCCAAAGTCGGCGTGCACCGGGGAGAAGCTGCCTTCGGTGGTTGGCAAGGCCACAATATAACCCTGCGGAACAAGGTCGGTCCATATGTTCTGATAGGCACTCCACACCATTACAAAGCCATGGCCATGAACAAGGAGGGGGTACACCCCGGCTAGAATAGGCGCATTTTGACCGCTGCTGCTGGCCGGGTAATACACCTCGGCAGTCACCTGCCGGTTGCCCCGCGCCGGATCGCTCAAAGTGATGGTAGTTTGACCAATGTTTTGGGCCTTAAGGGGATGAAGACCCCAGCAAAAATGACCCAAATACAGAAAAAGCAAATAGTAAACAATACGCATAGACTTAGATCATTGGATTTAATCAACAAATATAATGACCTAATTCAACAAAGGACAGATTACAGCCAGCGAACGAGGTTGAACTCGTTGCGGTAGGCCATCAGCGGATGACGAGGCGTGAGGCGGAAGCCGTAGTCGAACACTCCGCTGCGTTTCATTTGAACGTGCACATCATAGAGCACGCGGCTGCCATCGCGTTTGCTGGGGGAAATTTCTACCCGGTCAACCACCACCCGATGCTCGTCGTTGTCGCCCTGCTTTTCACTCACCACCAATTCCAGACACAGATCAGCTGGATTCAGTTGATGCAAATCGAGTGTAACCTTCCCGGTGAAGGGCTCGCCCAACTGAAGCGAGTGGTTAAAAGTATCGAAGGTCTCCAGGTGCAGGACCTCTATTTGGTCCCAATTGAAATACATCCGCGCCTTCCAGTCCGACAGTTGTCTTGCCGCCTGATAGTCATCTTTACGAAACAAGCGGCTTCGGTCGAACAATTTGCCATAAAACTTGCGGTGGTAGTCGTCGAGCATCCGCTTCATGGTGAACTGAGGGGCCACCACCGATATGGTGCATCGGATTCTGTTGAGCCATGCCGTAGGGAGTCCTTCGCTGTTCCGCTCAAAATAATCGGGGATCACTTGGGTTTCAAGGATGTTGTAGAGGGTTTCGGCGTCGAGTTCGTTTTGGAATTCGGGTTCGGTATAGGTCGCCTCTTCGGGCAAGGCATATCCTGCCTCGGGGGTATAGCCCTCTGCCCACCATCCGTCGAGTACGCTGAGGTTGAGGACGCCATTCATGACGGCCTTCATACCCGATGTTCCAGAAGCCTCCAGCGGCCGGGTGGGCGTATTCAGCCAGAGGTCCACCCCCTGCACAAGTCGCCGGGCAAGCGACATATCATAGTTTTCGAGGAAGAAAATTTTACCCACAAACTCAGGTTGGCGCGCCATTTCCACGATCCGACGGATGAGCTCCTGTCCGCCTTTATCGGCCGGGTGGGCTTTGCCCGCGAAGAGGAACTGAACCGGGCGGTTGGGGTCGTTAACCAGCCTACTCAGCCGTTCGGGGTTAGAAAACAGCAGGGCGGCACGCTTGTAGGTAGCGAATCGACGGGCGAAACCGATGAGCAGTGCGTCCTCGCGCAGTGCTTCGCTCGCTTGGAGCATGCGGGTCGGACTTTCCTGGCGCAGGGTTAGGTCGCGCTTCATTTTACGGGTTATGGAGCCGATGAGGCGGTTCTTCAATACCAAGCGGGTATCCCACAGGGCTCGGTCGGGCACGACGGCAATTTTTTTCCAATGTTCCGGATTCGATTGATCCGAAAGGAACTTCTTGCCGAAGGTTTTCTCGTAAAGTTTCAAGAAGGGAATGGATGTCCAAGTGCCATAGTGCACGCCGTTGGTCACGTAATCTACATGCAGTTCATCTTCCTGGAAGCCAGGCCAAAGGGGTTGCAGCATTTCGCGTGATACACGGCCATGGATGCGGCTTACACCGTTCACTTCCTGGCTCAAATGCGCGGCCAGGTGACTCATCGAAAAAAGCTCCTCGTGGCGGTGCTCATCGGTCCGTCCGAGGCCGAGGAATTTATCCCAGCTAATCTGAAAGATCTCCGAGTAGTTGTATAGGTAACTCTTCAGCAAATCCTGGTGGAAGGCATCATGGCCTGCCGGAACGGGCGTGTGGGTGGTGAACAAAGAGGAAGAGCGAACCACCTCGATCGATTGGTGGTAGCTGAGGCCATCCTCCTGGATCAACTTTTTGATGCGCTCCAGTCCGGTAAAGGCAGCATGACCTTCATTAAGGTGGAATATATCGGGGGATATCTTAAGCGCATCTAGTGCTTTAACACCGCCTATGCCAAGGAGGATCTCTTGTTTTACCCTGTTTTCGGTGTCACCACCATAGAGTTGGTGGCTAATACTCCGATCTTCCTCGCTATTTTCTTCCAGATCGGTGTCGAGTAAATAAAGGGGGACGCGGCCCACCTGGATGACCCAGAGTCGGGCATGGAGCTGTCGACCGGGGAAGGGCACGGAAACGCGCAACCAGTCGCCCGCCTCATTGTAGACGGGTTTCACCGGCAGGTAGCTGAATTTTTGGGGTTTATATTTGGCCAGCTGTTCGCCGGAGGGCGACACCGACTGCTTGAAATAGCCGTAGCGGTACAACAATCCTACGGCCACTAGGTCATTGTGGTTGTCGCTGGCTTCTTTCAGGTAGTCGCCTGCCAACACCCCGAGGCCGCCCGAATAGAGCTTGATCACCGAGTGCAGGCCATATTCCATGCAGAAATACGCGATGCTCGCTTGATTTTTCGGTTTCTGTTGGTCGACATACGCCCTGAAGGCCGTGTAAACCTCATTCATCCGCTTCATAAAGCCACTGTCTTCAGCCAGTGCTTTGCATTGTTGCATGCTCAGGCTGCCGAGTAGGGAAATGGGGTTGTGCTGATAACGCGACCACTGTACAGGATCGATCGATTCGAATAATTCGATGGCGGGGTAATTCCATGACCACCATAGATTTTGTGCCAGTTCTTGCAAGGGCTTCAGGGCTGCGGGCACCTCTGAGCGCACAAGAATTCTCTTCCAGTTTGGATCGTTGTGTTTGGATTGCATGCTTAAAATGAATAAAAATTGCGCCCCAAAAATATAAAAAAAATGATTGATTTTGGGATTAGGAAATTTGCATCCCTTTGTTGAAACAGAGTCGGCAGCGGGGTTCGTAGCTTTCTTTCTCCCCAAGCATCAGTTGGCTGTTATCGGGCACGATGCGGAAGGAGTGACTGGCCGGGCCGCCACACACCATGCAGACCGGATGCAATTTGGTGACTTGTTCTGCCACGGCCATGAGGGCGGGCATCGGGCCAAACGGCACGCCCAGGTAGTCCATGTCGAGTCCGGCCACCACAACCCGTAGGCCACGGGTCGATAATTGCCGCGCCACATCCACGATTCCATCATCAAAAAACTGCGCCTCATCGATGCCCACCACGTCGATGCGATCGGTACCGATAGCCGCCACCTGCTCCATTATCTCATTGGAATGGCCCACAGGCTGCGCTTCAATTCGGCTCTGGTCGTGCGACACAATATCTGCGCTGTGGTAGCGCGTATCCACCTTTGGTTTGAACAAGAAGATGTTTAAGCGCGCTATGCGGGCTCTTTTTAGCCTTCTGATCAATTCTTCGGTCTTGCCCGAAAACATGGCACCACAAATTACTTCGATGGATCCATTATCGGCTTGAGTGTGTCGGTTTCCCGTCATTTTTTTCTGTGTTTTTCTGTGTTGATTTTTCCCCATCCCGGGTTGCACAATATTAAACGCTACTGCGTTATTTTGTGCATGAATCAACCACAACCTGCCCCTGAATTTTCGTGGGATGCTTCCCTTCGCCAGGCATTATCGGCCTTGCGCGATTGCCTCGAGGAAGCCCGTCAGAACAATGAGCCGCTCGAGCTCCTCGACCGCGATGTATTGCTCGATGATTTGCGCGCCTGTTACCGAATCATTTCGGTATGGCCCACCCGCCAGGCAACCCCGGCACTTCCTGGCATAGCCTTGCCTTCCGCCGCTGAGCCCCCTGCCGCGCTGCCTTCCGCCGCTTCAAATGAAGATTTCGTAGCTGATGATTCTGTTTCAGAGGTTGATTTAGAACAATCGATGGGGGATGACTTGGAACCATCGATGGGGGATGACCTAGCCATTGCTGATAATACGGCAGCGACACAGATCGAATGGATTGTTGGTGATCCGCCCTTGGAAGAAGATCAGGAAGAAGACATAGCGGAAGATAAAGGGGAAGACACAGCAGAAGGTGGGCGATTATCGATCGATGCAACCTTTTCAGCTGAAGAAACGCTAACTGCCGATGAACCATTTCTGAAAATGTCCGAGGAGGAGCGGGGCCACGAGGCAGATATTGAACACGCCGCAGCTATTGAAGAAGAGGCAACAAATGAATTTGAGCCAGTCGATGAAACTGGGGCAGATATTGAACACGCGGCATCTATTGTGCAAGAGGCAACAAATGAATTTGAGCCAGTCGATGAAACTGGGGCAGATATTGAACACGCGGCATCTATTGTGCAAGAGGCAACCAATGAATTTGAGCCAGTCGATGAAACTAAGACAACCGATGAACTTGAGGCAACCACAGAAGCCAAAGAACCAGAGCCAACACCGGCAGAACGAACGCAACGGACCGAGTGGTACACCCCCTCCTTGTTTGAGTTGTCGACCGACCACCCCACTACGCCACACATTCAAGTGGATCCAGGCAGCATAACAGCTCACGATGACCATTTAATGTCTGCTGGTGCCGAAAACGGGAACAGTGAAGCCGCGGTGGTCGGCGGTCCATCGCGCATTGAGCAGCTGATCCAATCCAGTAAGGATGGGGCAGCCCGCTTGGCCGATGCCCGTTTGCGGCCAGTAACCGACATCAAAAAGGGACTCGGATTGAACGAAAAGTTTCTCCTCATGCGCAGCTTTTTCAACAACGATGCCATGCGGTTTACGGCCGACCTCGATCAGCTCAACCGACTCAACTCACTTCAAGAGGCTGAGGAAATGCTCTTCGGCAAGCTCCTGCCGGGTCGACAATGGGATGTGCAGTCGGAGGCCGACCTCACCCTATTCCTGATCATCTATAGGCGGTTTTCCGCCCGTTGAGCGCGGTATTTTCAACTACAAGTCCTTTAAGATCCACGGCAACATAGCCTTCCAAGTTGGCCAGTCGTGCGTCCATTCCGGTCCCCACACACTTAAAAGATGGGGGATTGACTTCGACTGCAGCACATCCCCAAACATCCGCGAAGCGTTGGGGTCTTCATAAGCGCCACTCCCCGTGGCCAGCACGATCTTGCCTGCCCGAATGCGTTCGAGGGTGGTGTGGTCGTTCATCTGGGGCACAAAATGCGCGGGCGAGTTAAAATAGACCAAGTCGTCGTAGTAGCCCTTCGTATACTCCATTAGGTTATACACCCCGCTAAATGCCATTGCCCCCTGCAGCAAGTCGGGGCGTTTGAGGAATAGATTCATGGCGTGCAAGGCGCCGAATGAGGCTCCGCAGGGGTAGATGGGGGTTTCATCGGAACAGTGGCGGCGGATAAAAGGCACCACTTCGTCGAATACATAGCGGTTCCATTCCTCGTGTCGGCGTGCGCGAAGGGCATAGGGCATATCCTCACTGAGCCAGCTTTCGCGGTTGATGCTGTCGATGCTCATGATTTTTATTTTGCCGCCATCGATAAACGATCGAATCGATTCGAGTAGTCCGAATCGTTCATATTCGAGGTAATCGGCCGCAGCAGTAGGAATCAGCAAAAGCACAGGGCCATAGTGGCCGTAGGCCGACAAGGGCATTTCTTTGTTGAGGTTAGGACTGTACCAATGGTGTATTTCGCGGTGCATAGGATAAACAAACGATCAAAAAGTGAATGTAGCTCATATTCGGCTTCAGCCGGGCCCGTTGAGCCAAAAAATTTTTCAATAAAATAATAGGAATAAGGGATGCATCAATAATATTTCACACTACTTTCACGCCGTTATTCTTTCCATTACCTCCACCACCAAACTCGAGACCCTATAGAAGAAATCCTTACCTGAACCTAAACCCCTTTTCTTATGAAAACGACCATGGTCAGTGTAAGCGATCAGGATCTCATTAGCCGATACCTACGCGGCGAAAAGAGTGCATTCGAAACTTTGGTATCGCGGCATAAAAGCCGCATTTTTTCCTATGTGCAGCAGATGGTGCGCGATCGGGAATTGGCCAACGACATCTTCCAGTCGGTCTTTCTTAAAGCCCTTGAAACCCTCAACGGGGGACGTTATCAGGAGGAGGGCAAGTTTCTGCCTTGGCTCATGCGCATTGCCCACAACCAGTGCATCGACCATTTTCGCCGCGATAAGCGGATGCCGATGCTGAACTCGACCGATGAGCGCGATGTGTTTGAATACCTCGACCTGCGCGAGGAGAACGCTCAGGACCGGATGATGCGCCGTCAAACCCACGAAACCATGCGCAAAATGGTGGCCCACCTGCCCGAGGAGCAACGTGAAGTCCTGGTGATGCGCATCTACGGCGACCTTTCCTTCCGCGAAATCGCCGACGCCACCGGAGTCAGCATCAACACCGCCCTTGGCCGCATGCGCTACGCCCTCGCGAACCTGCGCCGGATGATGCATAAACACAAGTTGAGTTTGTAGTTGTGGCGGAGCGGGCCGCCCCTGTCCGTATTTTTGCGTTTTTGAAGAACCATGAACGCGCCATCCCCACAAAGTACGCCGACTGAGGTTAATCCTCAGGCATCGGCAAGTGATCACAGCCCCATCCGCATTGTGACCGCCGCATCCTTGTTCGACGGCCACGACGCTGCCATCAACATCATGCGCCGCATCTTACAGTCGTCGGGTGCGGAGGTCATACACCTGGGCCACAACCGATCTGTGGCCGAAATTGTGGATTGCGCCCTCCAGGAGGATGCCCACGCCATTGCGATGACCTCCTACCAGGGGGGGCATATGGAGTTCTTCCGCTATATGCATGATTTGTTGCGGGGACACGGTGCCGGACATATCCGCATTTTTGGCGGCGGCGGTGGCACCATACTCCCATCAGAGGTTGAGGAACTGCATGCGTATGGCATAGCACGCATCTACACGCCCGATGATGGTCGGCAGATGGGCCTGCAAGGAATGATCGACGACCTTTTGGCGCGCTGTCGGGCAGCGGAACGCAACCTTGAGCCGCCGAGTGTGGAGGCCTTGCGCTCTCGCGACCCCCTGGCTTTGGGTCGACTCATATCACTGGCGGAAAACCATCCGCAACGTTTTGCTGAAGTTTGGCCGGGGATGCGTGAGGCGTTGTACGCTATGAGGAATCAGTCGGCCCAGGCGCAACAGCCGGCGCAGCAGCCAGCAGCCGCCCATGATACAAGACCGCAGGTGCCCGTTTTGGGCATCACCGGAACCGGCGGTGCCGGCAAATCGAGTTTGGTGGATGAGTTGGTGCGGCGCTTTCTGTGCAGTTTCGCAGGGGATGCGGGCATCGGCAGCGGCAAAACCATTGCCGTTGTTTCGGTAGACCCCACCAAGCGCAAAACCGGTGGCGCACTTTTGGGCGATCGCATACGGATGAACAGCATCCACAACCCCCGGGTGTATATGCGTTCCCTCGCCACCCGGCAGAGCAACCTTGCCCTGAGCAAGCACGTGCGCGATGCCCTCGACATTGTGAAGGCGGTGGGCTACGACCTGCTGATCCTCGAAACCTCAGGCATTGGCCAAAGCGACACCGAAATCATCGACCACAGCGACGTCTGTCTCTACGTGATGACCCCCGAATACGGGGCGGCCACCCAACTCGAGAAGATCGACATGCTCGACTTTGCCGACCTCATTGTACTCAACAAATTCGACAAAAGAGGGGCGCTCGATGCCCTGCGTGATGTGCAGAAGCAGGTTCAGCGAAACAGGAGCCGTTGGGATGTAGACCCGTCGGAGATGCCGGTTTTTGGCACCATGGCCTCACAGTTCAACGACCCTGGCATGAACCGCCTGTTCGGCGCGGTGGTGCACACCCTCTGCGAAAAAACCGGGGCGGATCTGCGGTTGCCTTCGGTAGATGCTGAGGGTGAATCCACCAAAATCCATATCATTCCACCGCATCGAACCCGCTACCTCAGCGAAATCAGCGAGGAGATCCGTCGGCGGAGTCTTCATGCGGGCGAACAAGCCCGTTTGGCGGGTCAATTGCAGTCGGTTATGCAGCTGAAGGAGCAGCTGAAGACGCCCAATGCAGGGGAAACAGGAGCAGAATTGCATCAACCTACAGCCGTCGCCGCATGGCTCGAGGCCGAACAACTCAGGATTGAGCGACAAATGGATGGGGAGTTGCTGCAGGAGTTGCAGGAATGGGACGAACGGGTGGCGGCCTACCGGGCTCCGGTGTACCGCTATACGGTGCGGGGCAAGGTCGTGGAGGTGGAAACCCATACCGAGAGCTTGAGTCGATTGCGCATCCCCAAGGTGAGCATGCCCCGCTACACCGGCTGGGCCGATCGGGCACGCTGGCTGTGGGCCGAACAGGTGCCGGGTCGATTTCCATTCACCGCCGGGGTGTTTCCCTTTAAACGCGAAAACGAGGATCCCACCCGCATGTTTGCCGGAGAGGGTGGGCCCGAGCGCACCAACAAACGATTCCACTATGTGTCGTTGGGACTACCCGCCCGGCGGTTGAGTACGGCCTTCGATTCGGTGACCCTCTACGGCGAGGATCCCGATTTGCGGCCCGATATCTATGGCAAGATTGGCAATTCGGGGGTGAGCGTCTGCTGCCTCGACGACGCCAAAAAGCTTTACAGTGGCTTCGATTTATGCGATCAAGCGACCTCCGTGTCGATGAACATCAACGGTCCGGCTCCCATGCTGCTCGGTTTTTTCCTGAATGCAGCGATCGACCAGCAGTGCGAGAAGTACATCCGCGCCGAGTGCTTGGAGGCCGAGATAGAAGAGCGCATCCAGGAGAAATACCAGAAGAAAGGGGTTGCTCGTCCGCGCTACGGCGATGGGCGTTTGCCTGAGGGCAACAACGGACTCGGGCTGCTGCTGCTGGGGGTGACGGGAGATGAGGTGCTGCCGGCCGATGTTTATGCCCGAATTAAAGCAGAAACCCTGCAACAAGTGCGCGGTACGGTACAGGCCGACATCCTCAAGGAGGACCAGGCGCAGAATACCTGTATTTTCAGTACGGAATTTGCCCTTCGGTTGATGGGTGATGTGCAGGCCTACTTCACCCGAAACCGGGTGCGCAACTTCTATTCGGTCTCCATTTCGGGCTACCATATTGCCGAGGCCGGGGCCAATCCGATTACCCAATTGGCTTTCACCCTGGCCAATGGTTTCACTTTTGTGGAGTATTACGTGGGGCGCGGCATGCAGGTCGATGATTTCGCACCGAATCTGAGTTTCTTCTTTAGCAACGGCACCGACCCCGAATACGCGGTGATTGGTCGTGTGGCCCGCCGCATTTGGGCCCGAGCCATGCGCTACCGATACGGTGCCAATGAGCGCAGTCAGATGCTCAAGTACCACATACAAACCAGTGGCCGGTCCTTGCATGCGCAGGAAATCGATTTCAACGACATCCGCACCACCC
>SXGR01135987.1_pt1 | contig 21954 bp, 25 predicted proteins | sample 3174711 | NCBI WGS metagenome assembly SXGR01 (sample SAMN11356860, study PRJNA531348) | freshwater metagenome | isolation source: freshwater sample F1-60 | place: China: Fuxian Lake, Yuxi | collected 2017-12-25 | reverse complement strand
AGTGTCTAAACTATTTTTTGATAGATGAGAGAGTGTCGGATTCACTAAAAATCTACACTTATCACCTTTGCGTTTTAGTAATGCAATGGCTTCGGGTGAGAAAACTGGGGCAATAATGCCATCTAAAAGTCTTCGCTGACTGTTGTCCATTTTATGTGTAAGCAACACTTCTGCGAGCTGTTCATCTATTTCAAAATTCACCATAACCAACCCGCCAAAAATCGCGCGCAAATCCCCTTCTAACATTTTTTGTATGGCTTCAGCTGGCTCCTCTGCGACCCCAGCTCCGCAAGGGTTACCATGTTTTACTCCCAGAGCTATCATTGGCACTCCTCCCCCTCTTTTCCAAAGAGGGGGCTGGGGGGAGTTCACATCAAACCCTCCGGCAATGTGAGTAATCGTCTGAAGTAGCCTATCTACATCTGCCCAATTATTGTAAGAAGGTATCGTGCCAGCCAGTAATTTAAATTCACTTAAAGCTAATGTATCTTTGTCTTTAGATACAAACAAACTAGCCGGCTTCTGCCAACCATTCTCCCCGTATTTTGCTTCTAAAATTTCTCTACCAATAATCCCATTATATTTTCCTTTACTATGATATTGAGCCGAAGTTAAGCAATATTCAGCCACAATAAATTCAGCTTTCGCACACAGCTTGGAAATAAATTGTTCACGGTCCTGCTCCCCGCCTTTAAGCCACTGCACAACATTAAATCTATCCTCGGGATCGCAAATCACAATTCTCCGCCCCTTGGCTGCACTTCTTAACATAGTCGGCCCACCAATGTCTGTTTTCTCGATTATAGCCAAAGTCATATCTTCCCTCTCCCTTTGGGAGAGGGTGTCCCGACTTTGGTCGAGACGGGTGAGGGTATTTTGCCACTTAGCAATTTCTTCCTCCAGCGGATACAAATCCACACACACTAAATCTATAAAAGGAATGTTTAATTTTTCCAGTTCAGCGCGGTCTTCGGCATTGTCTCTGGCTAAAAGTCCGGCATGAACTTCCCGCGACAAAGTAACTACGCGGTGACCTAAAATCGCCCCGCCACCAACCAGCGAAGCAACATCAGTGGCTTCAATACCAGCTTCCGATAAGACCTTAGCTGTCCCTCCACTCGCTAATATCTTATATCCTAAATCTTTAATCTCCCTTGCAAACTCCACTATTCCCTCTTTATTATAAACGGACAATAATGCAGTTTTAACTTCTCTATTCATAATTCAAAATTCTTAATTCTTACTTCTTATTTTTTTCCACTCCCTATCTAACACCGACATAATAATAGTATCGTAAAATTTCCCGTTATAAAAATTATGCTCTCGCTTTACCGCATCTTGTTTAAAGCCTAATTTTCGATAAAGCCCTATGGCTCTTTGGTTATAGCTGTAAACATCCAGCTCTATTTTATGTAATTTTAATTTCTCAAAACCATAATTAATTATTAGTTTAGAAGCTTCTTCGCCAAAACCCTTACTCCAATAGTGCTTATCGCCTATCATTATGCCAAAACTCGCATTTTTATTGCGCTTTTGGATGCTCTCTAAAGAGACAGCGCCAATATGCAAGCCAGCTTTAGTATCTATACAAAAATGCACCGTGTCTTTTTCTTTCCCAGAAATTTTGTCTAAAATATATTTTTTTTCTTTAGCTAAAGTAATGCCTCTTAAAAACAAAAACTTATTTACCTGAGGGTCATTAAACCACTTTACAAACCGCTTGGCATCGGCAAGCTGAACTGGTCTTAAAAGCACTTTATTGCCTTTTAAAATCATAAATTATCTCCGTGGATTTCCAAAAATCTTTTTGTAAGCCTATCTGACTTACCAGAATAATACTTCTCACCTTCCATAGACTTCCTCCACTCACTTGCTAATCCATAACGTCCCTTTACTTGAATACTTCTTTTAGACCGTAGAATATTCGGGTTCGGAACTCCTAAGTACTCACTCATACCTGCCACGTCTGCTCTCGAAGGCAAAAATCTCCTTTTACCTTGAGTTGCTAATACAAAATCATGAGTGTTAATAGACATAGAATAAACCATTTTTTCTGGATCTAAACTTTCTAATAAATACACTAACCCGGATGATACTTTAAATTGCTGTCCTGGGGTTTGCTCAAACCCACCAGAAGGAAAAATCACAAATACTCCACCACTTTGAATATGTTTTAAACCTCTATCTAAAGAATCTTTTGCAGGCTGATATTCACCTGTGACCAATTTTTCAAAATATTCTTTTCCTAAATTATCAGCAAAATTATCGAAATGACTGGAATGTACCAAAATTTTCATATCACGCCTTACCTTACCATCTACAACCTTTAAGGCTTCAAGCACTATTGGTATATCAAATATTCCTGGATGATTAGCAATCACTAATCCAGATTCAGTTTGTAAGCGCTCTTTTTGTGCAAAATCCAAAAACTTTGGATAAGTATTCCACAATTTAAAAATTTCATCTGGGTATTTACTTATTACAGCTTCTCCATAGGTATCTTTACATCTTTGTAATAGCTTTATAAAAGCTGTTTCGCCAATCTCTCTTTTTGCTTTTTGCACTTCAGCACCTAAAAAACTACTAAATTCAGGAATCTTTTGCATAAAACATATTGCTAAATATTGCTTGTAATAATATTTATCTAAAAAATAACTATATAATGAAATTAATAAAATAACAAATGGAAATTGCTTGGGTTTATCCCATATTAAGTTTATTTATTTTGAGCTTGAATCTATCTGGTAAACTCCACAATTCTCTCTTTTGAAAATCATTAACTTTGACTACTTGCACTTTTTACAAATTCCAAAAAATTCCAAACTATGAGTAACAATTGTGGCAAAGTTAGAATCACTTAAAGCCGAGTTTTCTAATTTATCATGATTTAAAATTTTTACGTCTACAACTAAACCACAAACTTGGCAGATAGCATGGTGGTGATGGGCTTTACTGGCCAGCTCAAAGTAAGCTTCTTTTTGGTCTAAAAAAATTCTTTTGACCGAACCTAATAAAATTAAATTTTCCAAATTGCGGTAGACCGTAACAATATCTGATTTTATTTTTTTACTAATATCTTTCACTCTTACTGGCTTTTTAGCATGCTCTAAAATATCCAATAACTTAACTCTAATTGGCGTTACTTTGAGCTTACTGAATTTTAATGATTTAGTAATTTTTTGAGTATGGATTAAGCACTGAGTTTTCATAATTAAATTATAAAACATATACCAATTTTATCCAAATGGGTACAAAAGTGCTTAATTCCTAGCTATTCTCTTATCCATTCCAACTATAAACTGGCTCTATTGACAAATGCAAATGATTTGCATTAAGATATACCGGAGATGCTACTACTACTACTGATGCTAATCTTGGCCCAGCCATTGGCGGGGCAAGATACTCACGACCAAGGCGGGTTCACCCGCCGGGGTCAAATACAACAAGGAGGAGGAGAATTGGAAGACCTCCTAAAAAATCTTCCGGCGGGCTGGCAAGCCGTGGTCGTATACCCAGGTCCCCTTCCGGGGACTTACGACCAAATCCGACGGGCGTACCCCCCGCCCCTCTGGCACGACCAGAAAGTTGTCTGGGGGGCAGGCTCGTGGTCTGACTGGAAAAACCAGCAGACCCAAACAGCGGTGTTCTGCGTCCTGCCCGGTGCCTGGGCTGGACAGCCCGTAAACAAAATTGGCTACTATGTATGCGCAGACGGGCGTGCGCACAAAGTTGCAATAATTCAAAAGAAAGGCTTTTTTGAGAGGCGGATTTGGGGCCCGCTAAAAAAAATTGCCTTCGGCCATGGAATCAGTGCTTTTTTGGCCGAACTTCTAACCCACGGAGCAACCGGTATGGTTCCGCTTGGGGGCGGACACCACTAACCAGCTAAGGGCAAGGGGGGCACAAAACCAAGGCCCCTCTTGTCTAAAAATTTTTCACTAGAATATGTTTAAAAAAGTTTCTAATTTTCTTAAAACTCGGGAAGAGAAACAATTTTCTAAACTTTTTTCCTTGCCTAACAATACAAAATTTATAGACATCTCTTGCGGTAATGGCAATGAACTAAAAATTTTAAAAAAATATTCTCCAAACCTTGAAGGCTTTGGGGTAGATATTTCTAGAGAGGCCTTAAACACTGCCAAAATTAAAAACCCCTGGGCAACATTTACTGTTGCTAATGCAGAAAACTTACCATTTCCAGAAGAAACCTTTGATTGTATATTTTCTGGTATGACTTGGCACCATTACCCGAAACCACAATTAATCTTTAAAGAAGCTAAAAGGGTTCTAAAACCAAAAGGACAATTTTTTATTTTAGATTTAATGCCCCTAAATAGATTCTCTCAATGGCTTTTAAACAAAGATAAGTGCTCAGAAAAGTATTATTTTAACAAATATTTTCAAGCCAATGAAATAATTAATTTAGGAAAAACATACGGTTTTACTTTAGAGAAAAAAACTACGGTTAGCTGGATAAGTGCCATAAAATGCCTATGTTTTAAAAAAACTTAGCCACTTCTTGAAACCTTATTATTTGACATTTTAAAATTAATAGTGTATATTAAATGCAAATAATTTACATTTATAAGTAATTACTAAAATCTATGAAAAAACTAATTGTATTTGTTCTAACTTTAAATCTCCTAAACCCAACCTTGGCTTTTGCCGGCGCTAACTTAGGCCAATTAAGCTTACAAAAAGCTGTTAGAAATTTTTCTGACCAAGGCAGTTTTGCCAATCAAGCGGAAATTCACTTAGGAGAAGAAGTGGAATTTAAAATAGAAATTAAAAGTTCTAATAACTTTAACGTTGTTGATGTTGTAGTAAGTGATACTTTCCCTTCGCATTTGTTGGAATATATCCCAGGAAGCCTAACTGTTAATGGTCAAAGTTATAACACTGGCCTTACTAACGGAGGTTTAAGGTTTTCGAGTATTTCTTCCTCCCCTACTGTAATCATGTATAAAGCCAAAACAATTCAAAGTGGGCAAAGTCAAGACACTAGCGTAGCTTACGGACAAAATGCAAACCAAGTTTCGAGTATGACTTCTATTACCATCCCAGCTCGTCCCCATAATCATCAGAGTACAAGCTCTAATCCAAACAATACCACCACCAATCAAACTCAAAGTGGAAACATAGTCAACCAAAACAGCTTAAATGAGGTTGAAGAACACGCTTGCTTACATGTTCAAAATGGCCCAGACAGAGCAATATCTGCTTCCTCCCAAACTCAAGGCGCGCCAGATGTCTCCCGCTCCCATACCAGATTTAATATCTCCTTAGCAAATAATAATAACTATGTTTCTTTTACCCCCTCCACTTCAGGTGATTACGTATTTTTATTCAATCAAAATTTGCCAATAAAAATTTTAAACTCTGCTGGTGGTGAAATCTCTAGCATAGCTGGTGCTTCGGCTACTTGCCCAAGTGCCATTAAACGAGTAGTTGCGGAATTAACTTCAGGAACATTTTACATACAAGTGGGTTCTGGAGTTAGCATAGTTAATTTAGTGATTGAAAGAGCTGAACAAAATGTTTTCAATGCTGGGAGCGTTTCCGGCGTAAACACTTTTACTGCACCAGATACTGGAGCAAAAAATCTCTTGCATGCCTTTACTTTTGGAGCTATAATAACTCTAATCATATTTTTAGTTATTAAAAAATCCAACTTTAAATTTTAATGCAAGAAAATATTTGGCTATATACTATATTAAGCGTTCTTTTAGTAAGCTTAATTTCACTAATTGGGATTGTTACTCTTGCGATTAGTAACGAGAAATTAAAAACTTGGCTTTTATCTTTAGTTAGTTTTTCTGCAGGAGCTCTTTTAGGAGATGTATTTATTCATATTTTGCCAGAAATTTCCGAAAATGGTTGGGACAACAGCGTGGGACTCTGGCTCCTCTTAGGTATAATTATTTTTTTTATTTTAGAAAAATTTGTTTTTTGGCATCATTCTCATAGCGAACATAACGAAGAAGTCCACTCCTACACCTACCTAAGTCTCATCAGCGATGGGATGCATAATTTAATAGATGGTATGATTATTGCTTCTGCTTATTTAACTAATACCACTTTAGGTTTTGCCACCACCTTAGCCGTGATTTTTCACGAAATCCCCCAAGAACTTGGTAATTTTGCGATTTTAGTGCATGGTGGATTTTCTAGAACCAAAGCCCTGCTCTATAATTTTCTTTCGGCTTTAACCGCGATTGTTGGCGCGCTGATTGTTTTAATATTTTTTAAAAATTCAATAGCGTATTTGAGTCCTTTGTTAGCCATTTCAGCAGCCAGCTTTATTTATATTGCTATGAGTGACCTTATCCCTCAACTGCAAAAAGAAGAAAACAAAAAAACCGCCCTTAAACACTTAGTGTGGTTTATTTTGGGAATTGGGATAATGTGGTCGCTAACTTTAATTGAGTAATAATAATCTTTTCAGCGTTAATCCCGCGTTTCTTTCTTCTGCCATTATTCCGCGTTTACTGAAACTTCACTAACCCTCTCTCTAAAACTTTCTTAAAACTCTTTTTAAAAAACCTTAAAGCCAAAAACCAATAAACTAAGTTCAAAGCCAAACCAATTAAAACTTTGTTCCAATCTAATACTCCAGAAATAATTGCCAGACGAGCGCCTTCAAAAACATAAGACGAAGGCACCACGATGGCAATTTTTTGCGCCCACACTGGTAAAGCTGACAGCGGGTAGTAAATCGCGGAAAAAGGCGCAATAATAAACACCATACTCCACGCAAAATTTTGCACTTTAGTGCCAAACCGCATTATGAGTCCCCCCACTAACAAACCTACCCACCAGCCAGTCATGAGAAGTAAAAATAAAAATGGCAATAGAGCAAAACCATGAGCAAATATCTTAACCTTATAAAGCAAAAAAGCTATCAGCCCAGCAAAACTGGTGCTGACAATGGCTTTAATCAACCCGAGTAAAGAAAAAGCCATAATCCATTCGGTAAGCTTTAAGGGCGACACAAACATATTGATTAAATTTTTATTCCAAACATCTTCTAAAATATTAACAGTAAATTCATATTGCCCGCGCCATAAAATAATCCACAAAACCAAACCAGACACTACCATTAAAACTGCCAAGTGGGGGTTAGGACCTTGGGAGGCAATATAAGTGCTCGTAAGACCCCACAAAACCAAATCCACCGTGGGCCAATAAAAAGCATCCACTTGGCGGTCCAAGCTGTGTTTAAATAAATAGTTGTAGCGGAGCAAGACTGCCCAAATTCTATGGAGTTTCATATTGTGTATTGTTTCCCTCCCTTGAGGGGAGGGATTAAGGGAGGGTGTTAAGTTTTTCACCCCCTCCTAACCTCCCCCCTCAAGGGGGAGGAATAAGACTGGATGCCTGGCTTAAAAAATAATCTTCCAAACTCGGTTTTTCTATACTAATTTCTTCATAAACTATTCCTGCTTTAGCCAGCTCATTTAACAAATTAGCTATTCCTAATTCAGGAAGATCAATTACCACCCGCTTGCCCTCAATCCGGTGAGACAATTTTTCTCTCAGACAATATTGAGTGATTTCTTTTAAATTTCCTACGCTGTATAAAACCACATGAGAAGTCTTTAAAGTTTTGGCTAAATTCTCCGGCGTGTCATTGGCCACAATTTTTCCGTGGTTAATAAAGACCACGCGATCACAAACCTCTTCCACTTCTGCCATATTGTGGGAAGTAAAAATTATGGAAGTCTTAAATTTTTGCCTGTCTTCCAGTAAAAATTTTCTTATATAGTCTGCCACGTCTGGGTCTAAACTCGCTGTGGGCTCATCGAGTAGTAAAACTTTAGGAAAGTTAATGAATGCCTTAGCCACATTTACGCGAGTAATTTGCCCCGCTGAAAGTTGGCTAATTTTTTTATGAAAAATTTGGTCCAGGCGAAAAATTTCTGCTACTTTTTTTATTCGCGCTTTACGGTCGTTTATTTGGTATAGAAAGGAGACAAAAGTCAGGCACTCCCGGACAGTTAAATCCCATGGCAGATTAGTATAAGTAGATGAAAAATTCGCTTGTTCTAAAATTTCCTCGCGATGTTTTGACAAGCTTTTACCAAAATAAAAAACCTCTCCGCTTGTGGGAGTTAAAATCCCAAGGAGCATTTGAATAGTAGTGGTCTTGCCCGCCCCATTGGGACCCAAAAGGCCTAAAATCTCGCCTTCTTTAAGGCTTAAAGACACATTCTCCACTGCTAAAAACTTCCCAAATTGCTTGTTTAGATTTTTCGCTTCTAAAATCATTGCTTTACTTTCTCTTCCTCTCCCTTGAGGGGAGAGGTTGGGTGAGGGTGAACCTAACTATTATAGACGAAAAAGTTTACTTTTTGTTTCAGAAGATTTACAATTTTTTTCTCTCCCTTGAGGGGAAAGATGTCCCGCCTTGGCGGGACAGAGAGGGTGTTGCCAAATACTAAAATCTCTAAATTATATAGAAAATTTTTCCAAAATCCTTTTTAAATCCTTAATTGGCAAACCAATGGCTGAATCCATATCACCTTTAAAACTCTGGACTAATTTTCTCCCTTGTCCGTCTAAAGCATAAGCTCCGGCCCTGTCTAAAGGTTCTCGAGTTGCAATATACTTTTCAATCAGTTCTGATGATAATTTTTTAAACTCCACTTTCGTTTTTTTTACTACGGTAAAAATTTTTTTAGTAAATGAATCAATTACTGCCATCCCTGTCCATACGTGATTAGTCTTTTCGTTAAGTATTTGCAAAACCTTTCTCGCTTCCGTAATGGTTTTAGGTTTTCCCAAAATCTTGCCCCGAAATTCTACAACTGTATCCGCGCCAATCACAATTGCATTTGGATATTTTGTAGCGACTTTTTTGGCTTTACCTAAGGCTAAAAATTTTACTAATTGTGATGCACTTAAATGCTTATGATGATGCTCTCTATACCCACTCTCCACCACTTTAAATTTAACCCCTAATTTTTTTAAGAGCATTTTTCTCCTTGGCGATTTGGAAGCTAAAATAATTTGTTGCATGCTTTAAGTTTAGCATATTATTTGTGGATGATTACCCACACATTAAACCTTGCTAAAAAGTATTAATTTGTTATTCTATATGTAAATAAGCATTAACTAATAATATATGTCAAACACAACCAAATGGATAGTAGGAGTCGTGGTCCTTGCTCTAGTAGTCTGGGGCTTGGTCGCCAAAAATAAAAATGGTGGAGAAAAAATGGTGGAGAAAAAAGAAGCTGGAATTGAGCTCCCAGAGGTTATCAAGCTTGGAGTAATTCAAGGCTTCACAGGTGACACAGCAAGTATCGGCGAAGTGTTTAAAAATGTTTTTATTTTAACAGTTGATGAGCTAAACCAAAACGGTGGAATTAACGGAAAAAAAATTGAATTAATTTTAGAAGACGGTAAATGCAATGGTAAGGACGCTAGTACAGCAGCGCAAAAACTAGTTAATGTAGACAAAGTCCAATTTATTATTGGAGGCACATGCAGTGGTGAATCTTTGGCCGCTGAACCAATCGCAACAGCTGGTAAAACTGTTTTAGCATCTGGTTCATCAACTAACCCAAAACTTGCTGGCATTAGTCCTTACTTTTTTAGATTAGCTCCAAATGACAATGCTCAAGGTCAAATTGATGCAAAAGTTGCACAAAAAAACGGCTATAAAACGGTGGCGGTTATTACAGAACAAACAGAATATGCCACTGGTGTGTTGAATTCATTTAAAGAAAATTTTGAAAAACTTAACGGGACCATATTAAGCGAAGAATTTGCTCCGGGAAACTCTAATTTTAGCACGCAAATCACTAAATTAAAATCCGCCAACCCTGACGCATTATTTATTAACGCCAATGGTTCTGTTCCTGTTGCTAAAATTCTCAAACAAATTGCTGACCAAAATTGGAAACCAAAAATAATTTTAAATGAAGTAATTAGTACTGATATTAAATTTTTAGCTGAACACAAAGACCAATTAGAAGGAGCATTTGGAGTAGAATTCAAGACAGACGCGAATAATCAAAAATTAAAAGCCTTAGTAGAAAATTATAAAAAAAGATTTAATTCAGACATTAGCTATTTAGGATTTTCTGCAGCTAATTATGACTTAGTTTATCTATTTGCCGAAGGGGTCAAAACTGTGGGCTACAGTGGAGAAAAATTAGCCCAGTGGTCAAGAACTGTAAAAAATTGGCAAGGAGCATTAGGCAATATAACTATTAAACCTGACGGGGATAACGAAAGCGCTTATTCAGCAATAATAGTCAAAAACGGAAAAGCAGAACCTTATACTGAATAATCAATTAATCTTAAACAAAACCCCCAATGTACATCGGGGGTTTTGTTTTGATGTCTAAGCCAGAAATTGATATAATACTTACATTAACTATCTGTGAATCTGTGATATCCGCGTATCTGTGAACTATGGACATTCTCCCCCAACTAATTCTAAACTCCATTATTGCCGGAAGTTTTTATGCACTCCTGGCTATGAGTTTTAATTTGGTGTTTGGCGCCACCAAATTTTTTAATTTTGCCCATGGCTCTTTTGCGGTAGTTGGCGCTTATGCGGTGTTTTATTTCAGTAAAACTTTAGATCTACCCATTTATCTTGCTATCCTACTGGGCATTTCCTTGGCAGGCATAGTGGGTTTAGTGGTTGATAAAATCATCTTTTTACCCCTAAGAAAACGAAAAAGCACCAATTTAGTAACAATGGTCGCCTCCATTGGTTTATTTTCTGTTATTCAAGCTATTGTGGCAATTTTATTTACTAGTCAATTTCAAACTTTATCTTCTCCCAATACCACACAAAAACTTTTTCAAATTAGTAGTGCGGTTTTCACTCAAACACAACTCGTTTTATTTATTTGTGCCTTCAGTGTTTTTTTCGCCCTTATTTTACTTTTAAAATACACCCTCTTTGGCAAAGCCATTAATGCTTTAAGCGATGATGAGGAAGTAGCAAAAATTGTTGGTATAAATACCCACAAACTCATTGGTTATATATTTATTATTGGCGCCAGCATTGCTGGCTTAACTGGAATTTTAATGGGGTTTGATACTGGCCTCGAACCCATTATGGGTTTGAATTTATTTTTAAAAGGCGTAATTGCCGTAATTATTGGGGGCATTGGCAGTATAAGTGGCGGATTTTTAGGTGGGTTTTTACTTGGTTTTGTGGAAAATTTTGGCATTTGGAAAATTTCCGGCGAATGGAAAGACGCCATAGCGTTTGGATTATTAATTTTATTTTTATTATTTAGACCATCTGGAATAATTAAAAAATGATATCGAGTTCATAAAGTTTATAAAGTCCATAAAATTATAAAGTGAAGAAAAAAATTTTACACTTTAAAAACTTTACAAACTTTTTAACTTTATAAACTATCTATGGAATACCTCACTCACCTCGCCATTATTTTTGCTATTTATGCCATGCTGGCCTTGTCGCTTAATTTAATCGTGGGCTACACTGGACTTTTGTCTTTAGCCCACGCAGGCTTTTATGGCATTGGTGCTTACACCACAGCCATATTAACTACCGAGTACCATTATAATTTTTTTCTGACAATACTTTTCGGCGTCTTGTCTGCGTTTCTTCTTTCAGCTATTTTCGGCGTTGTTTTAAGTAAATTCAAAGGCGATTACTATGCCTTAGGTTCTTTAGGTTTTAATGCCATAGTTTTTGCCGTAATGCTAAATTGAGAAACTCTTACCCGCGGGCCTTTAGGCATTCCGGGAATTCCCCGCCCTTCTTTATTTGGCTTTGTTTTGTTGGAAAATTTTAATTTCTTATTACTTACTTCTTGCTTCCTAATTCTTGTCTTTTTAATTTGTAAATATATTAGCCTTTCCTCTTTCGGACGGGTGCTTAAAGCCATTCGTGAAGACGAACAAGCAATTTCTATTTTTGGCTATAATACTCATCATTTTAAACTTTTAATTTTTATTCTGGGGGCTGGAATAGCTTCCATAGCCGGATCCTTGTTTGCCTCCTACATTACCTTTATTGACCCCACCACGTTTTCCCCCAATGAATCCATATTTATTCTGTCTATAATTATTTTAGGGGGATTAGCCAGTTTAAAGGGCAGTATTTTAGGTGCATTATTTTTAATCCTTTTACCAGAAATTTTAAGATTTTTAGGCTTACCCAATGAACTGGCAGCCCAAGCGCGCTTTGGGATTTATGGACTCTTGTTAATTATTTTAATGCTTTATAAACCCCAAGGATTAGTTGGGGAATATAAACTTTAGTTATAAAGTTCATAAAGTTGTAAAGTTTGTAAAGTGCTTTATAAACTTTATAAACTTTTAACTTTACAAACTCATCCATGACTATTTTACAAACCCACAACTTACAAAAACACTTTGGTGGCGTATATGCCATAGATAATTTATCAATAGATTTTAAGCAAGGAAAAATTACCGGCATAGTCGGTCCCAATGGCTCTGGTAAATCCACTTTAGTCAACTTACTTAGCGGTTTGTATAAACTTGATAGAGGCCATTTAACTCTTTACAATCTGCCTCTGCATAAACTTTATCAACCTCATGAACTGATTAACTATTCCATTACTCGCACTTTTCAAGAAGTAAAAGTTTTTGAGCAAATGACGGTCCTAGACAATCTTTTAGTTGTTCTCACTAAGCGCAATATGCTGGAGGCTCTATTTTCTCGCCATACTAAAATAGACGAACAAAAAGCTAAGAGTATATTGGAACAAGTAAACTTGTGGGAAAAAAGAAACCAACTGGCAATAAATTTGTCTTATGGCCAAAGAAAGCTTTTAGAACTTGCTCGGATGCTATCCATGGATGCCAAAATTGTCTTTCTAGACGAACCCTTTGCTGGGATGTTTAAAGAAATGATAAAAAAAGTAGTGGCTATTATTAAAGCCATGCGGGAACAAGGTAAAACTATTATTCTTATTGAACACAATATGGAACTCATTCGCGAGTTATGCGATTACTTATACGTCTTAGATGAAGGCAAACTGCTAGCAGAAGGCAAGGCGGATAAAATTTTAGAGGAAAAGAAGGTAATAGAAGCGTATTTGGGAGAATAGTAAATAAAAGTTTATAAAGTTCTTAAAGTTATAAAGTTTGTAAAGTATAAAATGTATGAAAATACAAAGATTTGAAGACATCTTAGCATGGCAAAAAGGTAAAATTCTTATATTGAAAGCCTACCAAAGCTTTCGGGATTTGAAAGACTATGGATTTAAAGACCAAATACTAAGAGCTGTGGTAAGTATTTGTAATAATATTGCTGAAGGATTTGAAAGACAAAGTAATAAGGAACTATCTAAATTCTTGTTTATTGCTAAAGGATCGTCTGCTGAAGTTCGGTCTATGTTATATATAGCTTTGGAACTTAATTATATTAACAAAGATGACTTTAAAAAACTTTATTCTTTATCTGAAGAAATTTCCAAAATGCTTTCAGGTTTTATTAAGACTTTATAAACTTTATGAACTTTACAAACTTTAAAAACTCGGAAATTCTTTTAAAACTTCAAGACATCTCTGTGCACTATAACGGCGTAAAAGCCTTAGACAGTGTAAGCGTAGCTATCGATGAAGGTGAGATTATCACACTCATGGGTCCTAATGGCGCAGGTAAATCTACTATTCTAAAAGCAATTTTTGGTTTAGTCCCTGTTGATGGTGGACAGTTTTTGTGGCACGAAAAAAATATAACCCCCATTCCTTACGAGATGGTGAATTTAGGTATTTCATTCGTGCCTCAAGGCAGAAGAGTGTTTAAATATTTAACTGTGGACGAAAATTTAGAAATTGGTGGCTATACGGTTAAAAACCAAAAAGAAATCACCCGGAGAAAAGACGAGCTTATGCACATTTTCCCCATGCTCAAAGCCAAACGCTTTAGTAAAAGTGGCGAATTATCTGGCGGGCAACAACAAATGCTCGCTATCGCGAGGGGGTTAATGACCCAGCCTCAAATCTTACTGCTAGATGAACCAAGTTTAGGCTTGGCGCCAAAAATGGTCAAAGAAGTATTTGCTAAAATAAAGGAAATTAATGAACGCCACAAAACTGCCATAGTTATTGTAGAGCACAATTTAAAATCCCTGCTTACTATTGCCGACAGGGCTTATGTATTAGACAAGGGTCAAGTTGTTTCTAAAGGAACGGGAAAAGACATAATTAATTCCGACATTCTGGAAAAAGTATTCCTCGGGAAAATCTAAAATTAAACTTTCTTCTCTAGTCTTTAGTAAACTTGATACAATTGTATCAAGTTTACTAAAGACTTTTTTTTACAAGATTCCAATGCTCCTAAAATGTTTTTTTAAAATACTTTCATCCTGCCTATCCATATTACTTACCTCCATTATGGTAACAAATTTTCCTATGCCAAAATGATTCGCAACAAATTCAACTTCATTTTTGGGGTCAAATGGATACATCCACAAAGTCCTTTGTAATGACTTAAAACCCATTTCTTTCAATTTTCTCCTAAACAAATCAGCGCCCGATCGATGATCCTCTGTCGGAATATCTCCCGCGATTAACCACCACTTACTGTCCCACTTATTTTTAGACTCCACCCTTATTTTGTCAAAATTTATGATCTCTAATTTCTGTTTTCCCTTTTGTGTTAGTTGTAAAAAAATGTCTTTAGTTGTTCGCTTAAACTTTACCATTCCGGACTTTTTTAAATAATAAATTGACTGGGTTATTCTTTTTTGCTTTTCTTTTTTTGTATAGTTTTTGCCACTAAACTTCTTTGTAGACAAACTTCCAATAGCACTAATTAAATTTGGCGCTACCACAGCAAGAGTCAAAGCCCCAGCAGTTGCAACTAAAGCAAGCACCAATCCTGAAATAGTCTTAAAAGCTTTAATTTCCGTTTCGGAAAAAATTGGTTTATTTTTTTTATACGAATAGCCTATGGCTTTACTAATTTTTTGTATTTCCATTTTAGTAAACTTGATACAATTGTATTGACTTCGCTAAAGACTTTTTCTAAAACTTTTTTTCTTTTAGGGGTTTGGTACGGGAAGTTATGGCAATAGCCGCGGCAATTAGCACCAAATTTTTTATTATATATTGTCCCTCTAAAGTCGGCACAAAGACTGCTTGCCAAGTAACCTCAGGCAAAAACACCAAAGGCAAAAAAGTGGTAAGCATATGCATTGCAAACAGAGGTAAAACCACTCTGTCCATTTTTGGAAATAAAAACAACAAGCCTATGAGCATTTCAAACAGGGCAAAAAAAACTATAAACTCATGAAAAGTTAAAAACGGCAAAGTTCTTTGCTGTAATTGCTCTACCAGAGGATTGGCTGGAGAAACATCTATAATTTTTAAAAAACCAAACCAAAAATACACAACAAATAAAGCCACTCTGGCAAAAGGCAAAGCTAACTTTTGGCAAGTCTGAATTAGTCGGCTGTCAAAATTTTCTATTTTTTGATGCATAAAACTTCTGGTTAAGCTACTGAGAATTCCTGCCCACCTCTGGTGGGGAACCCGGTCTACCCCGATTGCAATATTTATCAGATGCACTCGGAATACCTCCACTCCGTTAAATACTTGTCTTTGGTCGGGCTGCCGGGAATCGAACCCGGTCTACATGCACCTTCACCCCGTTAAATATAATTTGTTTTTGGTCGGGATGCTGGGAATCGAACCCAGACTACATCCACCCCATGGACGCGTACTACCACTATACTACATCCCGAATTAAAACAAATATTTAACGGGGCAAGTGCATGCGTACTACCGGTATACTACAGCCCGGTGTTAATTTGAATTATTATAACTAAAATACTAATTTTATCCAAATTTTATCCTAAAAAAGTGGTGCCCCGCAAAGTCCACTTGATTACCGGTAGGCAACATCAAGTTGTTTTGGACCTGGCGGGGCGTAGGATCGTCAAATTGCTACGCGAGTTGTGTCCTCGCGTTTTTTGGCCTGACGATAGGCCAAAAATTTCCTTCTTTGGCGAGTTGGCAAAACCCCGGGCGCAAACCCGAGAGTTTGCCTGTGGACTCGGATGTATTCCAGCTCTAACATCCGAATTTCAGCAAACCCAACGGTTGTCGGGGTTTGCTTGTAGCTAGCATGTTGCCGAAGCCAAGCCTCAATCTCAGCTTCGAGCTTTTCCAGCTCCAACCCGCAGGCAGTTATTGTCCAAACCGCCATTTCTCCTCCTTTCTGGCGACTGTGCACCAATTTGGCATTAAACCTTTAATGACAAATTGGTGCACAGTAATTTTACAATCTCCAAAAGTATTGTTTTTTTAAAATTTATATACTGTCCGAGTGCGAGGCAAAATCTGAGGATTTTGGGAGCCGTAGTAGAAACTACGGCGAGCAAAACCACAGGATTTTAACGAAGCAATCGGTCAAAGCAGTTTTTAAGGCAAGCTATGCTTGTCTTAAAAACTGCGGTATATAAGTTTTAACAAAAAAAACCGCCCATAGGCGGGAGCAAAGCTTTAAAAAATTAAAACCTTACTTCCACCTCTGACGGATAACGACGACGACCAAAGCACAGTCAAAAAACCCAAAGTTAGTTTGGTTGAAGGTAGGTTTGGTTGGTATAAATAATAATTTCATAAATATTTTGAGTGAGCCGGAGTGAGCACACGCTTTAATTGTTTGATCGTGGTTCGATCGCACAAGCGTATGCTCACTCCGGGTTAAAAAATGCTGTTAGCGGAAGAATAAAACTCCTAAGCTTAGCCTACTGGTTGGCAGGCTTCACTTTGGGGAATCATCCTCCGCCAAGAATTATAACGTGGCTATAGCTTCGTCTGCGGGGGGTGTAACAGAGGGGAAGGCAATCTCCCTCCTAATTAATTCCCTGCACTCCCTGCAAAGAACTATTTGAACCCCGTCGCTGACGTTGACAGCGTTCACGCAGACCGCTGTCTGGCAACAGCCACAACGATAGATTTGAAAATCCATCGTTTCCTCCTACCTACCCGGGGCGACCGGGTTTTCAATGCGGGCTTGCGCCCGCGAAACTTGTTGTGGGATTTTAATTGATTGGGTACATCGTCCTCTTGTAAGAACGGCATCCGCAACAGATGCGGACTAAAACCAATCAATTCCTATCGGAAGCGCCCAAACGCTTCATTGTATTGCCGACTACCAAGCCAGCACTACAATCAGTTGCCATTTCCATCCAAGAAACAGCAACCACGAGACCCACTATAATTTTTGCGATTGCTCGCGGAAATTGATCCTTTATCACCCCCTCCTAGCCTCCCCCCTCCCTCCAGAGGCGGGCAAGCAAGGGGGAGGAAAAAAAGAGGAGAAGGAGAAAATGTAATTTTCATAACTCCCCTTAATCCCCTCTTATCTTAAGAGGGGAAAATATTTTTTACTCTCTTCTGTAAAAAAAGATGAATTTCTGCGAGCAATAGCTATTAGACCTCTTACATAACCTCATCTTAGCTCCTTTTTCCAAATTTTGGCTACAAAATTATGAAAAAAATCATCTAAAAGCAGGTTATGTAATAGGTCTGTTGATTTTTAATGTGCTAGTTAGATTGATGGCCGATGAATCGGCACGCTACAGACGGCAATCTATCACCCCTCCCTAACCCTCCCCATCCCTCCAGAGCAAGGGGAGGAAAGTAGGAAAAAAGAAAAACCCGCTTTTTTTGCGGGGGTTTTTGGTGTTATGAGTTATTTATGATTTATTAACTTCATATACCTTACCCCGCACACTGCAAAGAGAGACCTTAATAAAGGTCCAGCGAACGGAAATAAGTTTATAAGTATTCTGTAACATAGTTTATCTAAATAAAGTATAACCTTTTTAAAAAAGTTGTCAAGTCAAATATAACTTAACGGCTTGGACTTAAATGCAATGCTTCCCTAATTTCCACCATTTGACTTTCTAACTTTTGCATCCCCTGACCCATTAAAAGGGTGCTGTCTAACCGTTCAACCACTTCATCTGCCACCATTCTAGCTAATTCTTCTTGTAAGCCCTCTGAATGCGCCATTAATAATTTAGACTGGGCTTCTATCTTAGCGTCAAAAGCTTTTGTTTGAGCTTCAAACTTGGAATCAATGGATTTAGTTTGAGCTTCTATCTTAGCGTCAAAAGCTTTTGTTTGAGCTTCAAACTTGGAATCAATGGATTTAGTTTGAGCTTCAAACCTTGTATCTAAGACTTGTTCTAGGATTTCTTTTGTTATTTCCATATATAAGCAATTAATCAATTGCATTTATTTTATCCCGTTTATATTAAACCGTCAAATATCCGCCGTCCTCCACGGCTTTGGCCTCTGCCATTTTTTTTATGAGCTCATCTAATTCTTCTTCACTATAAAAATCTATGGTAATTTTCCCCCCTCTCCCCTGTTTGAAAATTTTCACTTGCGCGCCGAGTTTGATACGCAGTTCACTTTCCATGGCCAAAAGTTTGGGATCTGGGGCTACTGCATCCACAGATTTTTTCTGGGTCAATTCCCTAACTTTCTCTTCCACTTCCCTCACATTCCATTTCTTTTCTATAACGGTTTTATAAAGCAAGAGAATTTTTTCTGGATCATTTAAGCCGAGCAGGGCTCGAGCATGACCTTCGGTTAATCTGCCATCTATAACAGCTCTTTGAACTTCAGCTGGTAAATTCAGTAAGCGAACAGTATTGGCCACAGCTGGACGACTTTTGCCTACCTTTTTCGCCACTGCCTCTTGGGTTAAATTAAAAGTCTTCATTAACCTGTCATAGGCCTGAGCTTCTTCTATGGGGTTTAATTCCTGCCTTTGAATATTTTCTATAAGTGCTACCTCGAGCTTAGTTTGGTCAACCATGGCCTGTTTTATGATGGCTGGTACCGTAAGCCGACCAGCAAGTTGACTTGCCCGAAAGCGTCTTTCCCCTACCACTAACTCATACCCACTCGTGGTTTTAGTGACTACCAAAGGCTGGATTACGCCATGCTCTTTAATGGAATTGGCTAATTCCTGAAGAGCTGTGGGTTCAAAAATTTTTCTCGGCTGAAAAGGATTCGGCACAATTCTGGTGATGTCTATTTCTTGAATACTGGCGTCTTCGTAAGAGATTTTTTCACTCTTTTCATAGCTTTGGGTGGCTATTGGCACTAAAGTTTGGGTAATTGAATTACCTAAAGCTACAGGACTCACAGGCTGTTGAGTTTGGCCATAACCAAAAGGCGCGCCTGAAGAAATTGGCTCTAAGGAGGAAAAACTAATGTTAGGTTGTGGGCTGCTTGGATCCATACAATTTAACTCCCCTACCCCCTCTTGTAATAAAAAAACATACGCGAATTTCCTCCCCTTGATACAAAGGGAGACTAGGAGGGGTTTACTTCCCTCTCTTGATGCAAGAGAGGGTTAGGGAGAGTTTAATGCTTTAATGATTATATCCATAACTCCTTCAATATTAGAAAAAACTTCATTATCCCAAAATCTTAAGACTATTATATTTTGATTACCTAAAAATTCAGTCCTTACTGCATCATACTCTCTTACCTTATCTTGATTATGCTGTCCTCCGTCCAGCTCAATCGCCAATCTTTTTATCGGACAATAAAAATCCAAAACATACTTTCCAACACCGTATTGCCTAAAAAACTTTAAACCACAAAACCTCTTTCCTCTCAAAAAATACCAAAGCCTTTTTTCTGCGTCACTTTGATTTTTTCTTAAATAACTTCTAAACTGCTTTTGTTTAAAATTGTTATAAATTGAATCATAAGTCATTTAACTCCCCCTACCCCCTCTTATAGTAAGAGGGGAAACTACGGATGGTGCCGCGGGAGGGAGTCGAACCCTCATGACCTTGCGGTCGATAGATCTTGAGTCTATTGCGTCTGCCAGTTCCGCCACCACGGCATATTGCTATTTTACCAGATATAATCAGAATATCAAACTCCCAGTATTCAAAATTTTTATGTTGTGCTAAAACTTAGTAACTATATATTCAATCTGCTGTTTTAAAAACCTATTTATCACCCAGGCGGAAAATAAACCGAGTAAAGCTCCAGCTAAAATGTCAGAAGGGTAATGCACGCCAGTCATAACTCTGAACAAACTTACTAGGATTGCCAAGCTGACTAAAAACAAACCATACTTTTTATTGTAAACATAAATTGCAAAAGCTATGGCAAACAGTGCGGTAGCATGACCAGAAGGAAAAGATTGTTCCGCATCTTTAGCAATTAGCTGAATAACTTCCAAAGATAGAAAGGGTCTATCGCGAGGTAAGACTAACCGAATAAATTCCACTAAAAACACTCGTCCTAAAACCAATGCCAAAAAAGCGCTTGTGATTGCCTGCCTAGTACCGTGCTTTACCAACCAAACCACAACCAAACCCCCTCCTATAATTAAGGGTAAATAATGCGCAAAAAACACAATTAACCAATCTAAAACAAGACTTTGATGAGCAAAGTGATTAAACCAAATAAAAACCTGATAATCTAAATTTAATAAATAAGTCATTCAATTCCCGGCACAGGAAATTTTAAAGAAAATTCTCTTACTTTTTCTTTTACCTGCAAAAGTTTGCCTTCGTCTGCCCTGTGCGTTAAAGTTTCGTCAATTAAGTCTGCCACGACTTGCATATCAGTTTCCCTACAGCCACGAGTCGTTAAAGCTGGAGTGCCCAGACGAATCCCCGAAGGATCCAGTGGTTTTCTGGGGTCAAAGGGAATCATATTTTTATTAATGCTTATACCAACATGCTCTAAACATTTCTCACCTTCCTTGCCAGTAATGCCTTTACTGCCAAATAAATCAATTAACATTAAATGATTATCTGTGCCCTTAGAAATAACCCGGTAGCCTTTAGTTTGTAATGCGGTAGATAAACTTTGGGCGTTTTGAATCACTTGTTTGGAATATTCCGCAAATTCGGGCTTTAAGGCCTCCCCATAACTAATAGCTTTGGCAATGTTAATGTGGTCATGAGGTCCACCTTGCACACCCGGAAACACAGCTTTATCTATTTGAGAAGCAAATTTTTCTTTGCACATAATCATCGCACCTCTCGGACCTCTTAAAGTTTTATGCGTAGTGGTAGACACAACATCGCAGTAAGGCACAGGATTTTCTAATTGCTTACCCGCGATGAGTCCAGCAATATGAGCAATGTCAGCAAATAAAAACGCTCCTGTCTTGTCCGCTATCTCTCTAAACCGCTTCCAGTCCAAAGAACGAGAGTAAGCACTAAAGCCAGCGAGAATCATTTTGGGTTTTTCTTTAACTGCTATGGCTTCCACTTCATCCATATCTATAAGTTCAGTTTCCTTTTTGACAAAATATGGAATAATGGAATAAAGTTTCCCGGAAAAATTGAGAGGGTGCCCATGCGACAAATGCCCGCCTTGGTCTAAAGAAAAACCTAAAACTTTATCACCCGGATTTAATAACGCCATATACACAGCTAAATTGGCTGGACTCCCAGACAGTGGCTGGACATTGACATGTTCGGCACTGAATAATTGCTTGGCTCTGTCTATCGCTAAACTCTCGGCTTGGTCAATAATTTCATTGCCCCCGTAATACCTTTTCCCTACATACCCTTCCGAGTATTTATTAGTTAAAATACTCCCCATAGCTTCTAACACTGCCTTAGAAACATAATTTTCACTAGCAATAAGTTCTATACCTTCTTTTTGTCTTTGTGCTTCTCGTTTAATAATCTCATACGCCTGTAAATCTTCAGCTTGGATGTTGGGGTAATTCATAAAAATAGATTAAAGATACTAGATTAAAGATTAAAGTAAAAAATAACTGATAAATCAGCACACTACCAGTTTAAATTTTGCCTGCCCTCCGTAGGGAGGATATTTAATTTGAAATTTATCCAGCACCTTCCAGAATGTATCATAACTTGAGCTACAAGAATCACTGGGCTTTAGAGTAATTCTACCGAGCGAATACCCAATAAGAAAGTGCTTGGATTTAGATTTTTTCATAAATGAAAAGTTTTT
>SXGR01023027.1_pt1 | contig 21954 bp, 18 predicted proteins | sample 3174711 | NCBI WGS metagenome assembly SXGR01 (sample SAMN11356860, study PRJNA531348) | freshwater metagenome | isolation source: freshwater sample F1-60 | place: China: Fuxian Lake, Yuxi | collected 2017-12-25 | reverse complement strand
ATCGAAACAATGAATCAGGATATGGCTGGTGGCGCGACAGTTTTAGGTCTTTTTTCCCTTCTCAAAAAATTAAATGTTCAGAAAAATGTCATCGGTCTTATTCCCATCGTGGAAAATTTAGTGAGCGACAAAGCATATCGTCCATCTGACATTATTACATCTTTGTCCTGCAAAACTGTCGAAATTACCAATACCGATGCCGAAGGCCGCTTGATTTTGGCTGATGCAATTACTTACGGAACCCGCTTTAAACCTGAGATGATTTTAACTATTGCCACTTTAACTGGTGCAGTCGCTGTTTCCGTTGGCAATCGCTATGCGGGATTAATGGCAAACAATGCAAAACTCCGAAATCGCATCCAGAAAGCTGGTGGGGAAGTGGACGATCTCGCTTGGCCGCTGCCAATTCACGATGATTATCGCAAAAAAATGGACAGCGAAGTTGCCGATTTGAAAAATTATGATCTCGGCTCCGGCCGCTACGCAGGCAGTGCAAAAGGCGCAGCTTTCCTGGAGAAATTCGTTGAGGGCCACCAATGGTGTCACATCGACATCGGTGGAACCGCTTTCACCGAAGATCCAAAAGAATATCAGACCAAAGGCGCAACAGCGCATGGATTGCAGATGCTTCTGAGATTTTTAGAGAATGGGGCATAGGACATTGCCCGACAAAAACGTAAAATAGTAAAATTTTTTTACTATTTTACGAATCGCTTAGAACATCTACTGATTGATCGACTCGCTCGTACAAACATTGTAGGCGTAGTACGAAGCTGTAACCGCTTCTGCCGCGCCAGTTATTGCCTGTTTAAATTCAGTGTCGCAACAGTCGCCGGCCGAGAAAACTCCCGGAATATTTGTCTCAGTTTTTCGGTTGATAATAATTTCGCCTTTTTCATTTAAAGCTACTCCAAGTTCTTTTGCCAAGTCTGTTTGCGCTGTGTGGCCGATGGCCAAAAATACTCCCTGCATTTCTAACTCCTGGCCATTTTTGAATCGCACTTTCTCTACGGCTTCAGTACCCAAGATTTCTTCAATTTCTGTGTTATATAGAATCTCAATTTTTTCATTTTTGCTGATGCGTTGAGCATTAATTGGCTCCGCTCTCAAAACATTTTTTCGCACCACAATATAAACTTTCGATGCATGCTCGCTCAAAAATAGCGCCTCTTTCGCCGCACTGTCTCCGCCGCCAACTACCGCAACAACTTTTCCCTTAAAGAAAGCTCCGTCACACAAAGCGCAGTAGGAAACACCGCGATTTTCGAGCTCTTTTTCCCCGGGAACTCCCAGTTTTTTGTGCACTGTTCCTGTTGCAATCAAAACTGTTTTCGTCTCATATTCACCAGAACCTGTAATTACTTTAAAACGTGGTACTCCGTTTACTTCCGGCAATTTTTCAATTTTTCTTGCACGCTCACTTTTGATTTCTGCACCCGCTGCCACCGCGTGTTGATACAAAGCATTCGCCAGATCCGGCCCGGAAGTCGTAATTACTCCTGGCCAGTTTTCCACCAAGTGCGTGGTGGTAATAAGTCCGCCCGGCATCTCTGCCAAAATTAAAGTTTTAAGTCCAAGTCGTGTGCCGTACATGCCGCCGGAAAGTCCGCTGCAGCCGCCGCCTATGATGATAAAATCGTACATATTATGAGGTTAATATTTCTTTTACTTTGTTGATGCAACTCCCGCATCCACTGCCTGCGCCGGTAAATTTTCGCACCTCCTCAAAGGTGGTTTTGCCCTTCGCAACAATATCTTTAATATCACGATCCGTCACATAACGACAGCGGCAGATCACTTTTTCAGTTGCCCGTCTCAGCCTTTCATTTTGGTTAGTATTTTCGAAATAATTGCAGATCGCTTTCTTCAAAGCGTGCAGTGGGGGAATGGTAAAAAGATCCTTCGGATGAATCATTTCTCCCGCTGCCGAAAAAATATCTTTCTCCGAAAGTTTTAAAATATCTTCAATAAACATCCCGCCAAACTCCGTCACCATTCTCACTAAAGTCGCAATATATTTCTCCTGATCTTCAAAGCCTTCAGCATAAAATCTCAGTTCTTTTAACGTATCAAACTCCGGAATCTGCCTGTCTTTTTGCACCTCAATCCAAAAACGAATCAGACTTTCTCCGTCGGCTGATTTCGATTTTCCACTGCCCTCGGCAGAATATGTTTCCGCCGCCTCTTTACTTAATTTAAATTGATCCATTATTCCTCAATCCACTTAATTGAAGCGACCGGACAACTATCAATTGCCTGTTGAATCTGCTCTTCGCCATCGCCAAAAGGTGCAATTACATCAGCTTTTCCGTCATCCATCATTTTGAAAGTATTCGGTGCAATCTGCGTACAAAGCGTACACCCGATGCAACTTTCCCGATCTATTACTGGTTTTTTAGGCATAATAAAAACTTGATTAATCAGATTATACCAACAAAAATGGAAAAAACAACTCACATTAGAACCTTTCTTTCTGCTGCTAGAAGTGCTTAAAGCCTTTTAGCAGACTTTGTAAGATTGGACTATTTAAGGCCTTCCGGGCGCGCCGCTTCAAGGTGGGGATGTCGATTCCACCCGTCTGCGGCGCGCCTTCAGGCTGCAGCTACTCCAAAAGGAGGATGTTCACCCACTGGGTGATCTGGAAGTTCAGCAGTAGGCTTGTCTCCTCTCCTTGCGGCGGGCCAGCGGCCCAACCGAAGGGACCCTTGGTGTTGTCGGTCCAGAACTGGAACGCTTCATTGCTGAAGATCTCCATCTCCGAGCCGTAGACCCAGATCTTCGTCTTCTGGTCGATGGTGAGCGTCCATTCGCCCGGCAGGTAGGTCTTCGGGTAGTGGAAGTTGGTTCCCTGCTGGTAGGCGATCTTCGTCTCGCCTGCGAAGGTGATCGTTACTGTTGCCAGCATTGGAGTCTGGACATCTTCTTCGAGAACGTCTTCGAAGACGTCTTCGACCGCCGCGATGTCTTCTTCTGGCATGCTGACATCCATGAACTCATCGACATCCTCGATCAGCACTTCGACGTCTTCTTCTGGCATGTTGACGTCCACAAACTCATCAACATCTGTGGCCGATTCCTGTCCGATGTCCTGGGGCTCTTCTGCGATGTCCACGATCTCATATGCGTCCGGAGCTCCCGAATCCGACTCGGAGGTATCGGCATCCGCGGCTTGTCCTACCTCTTCCATTCCGCTCGAGTCGTTGGCGTTGCTCGTGGTATCGCTGACCTCCGTGTTGATGGCGTCACTTCCAGGCACGACGACCTCATCCGTCCCGCCACTTGCATCGTCGATATCGTAGGCGTCGCCTCCGTAGGTATCGGTACTGAAGACCAGCCCTCCGTTGTCGCCAGTTCCCTGCTCAGAGCTCTTGGTGTCCTGGTCTTCGGAGCATCCTACGACCAGCAGAATCAGGATCAATTCTTTTTTCATAGCGCGCTTTCTCCTGTTTTCCTTCTCCCAGAAAAGGTCCCTTCATAGGACCGCCATTTTTAGAGACAACAAAACTCCGTTATCTCCAAAGGCAACGGTCCTATAAAGCTAATGTGAGTTGTCAAATAACGTCCCCGCTAGTTTTTCACGCGAACTTAGATTCCATGTAAAACAAAAGGGGACCTTAAACTATATCAAAAAAAAATCCAGAATCAAAACAATCTACTTGCCTTTACCTTAAAATAGAATTGAACTCGCATTAGAAATGAAAATTAGCCGGTCAGTATTCTTCTCGAATCTGAGAAGCCAAATTTTGCCGCACAGGGCGGCCCCCCGATTCGTCGGGGGGCCGCCCTTCGGTCTACTTACAGGATCTCGACGTTCACCCAGCTCGGCTGATTGAAGTACTTCCAGCCGAAGAAGGAGTGCTCAGCCGACTTGCCGCTCGTCGGCCAGTCAGGGTAGGGTTTGCCGTTGACCCAGAGGTTGAAATACCCCCCTTGGATCTTGAAGCCGGCCACCTTCAGCCAGACGTGGGCGTAGGTCGCCGGAGGAACGACCTTGATGATCCATTCGCCGTCACTCAGACTGCCTTCCCACGTCGTGTCATCGACCTTCACGACCGCATAGGAGACTCCCGTCACCCAGATGGTGACGTACTTGCCTTCGGGTGTGCCATCACTTCCGCACGTCCCGTAGACGTCGCTCTCACCACCGTCTGAGTCGCAAGTGCCGCCGCCGGAGCCAGTGCAGCTTCCTCCGTAGCCATCGCCACCAGAGTCACAGGTCCCGCCACCGGAACCTCCGCACGTACCTCCGTCACCGTAGCCGCCACTATCTCCATAGCCATCGTTGCCGTTCGAAGAATCGTCGCCACCGTCGTCGTAGTCGTAGTCCTGGTCCTGATCTGAGCTTGAGCTCGAACCTGAACCAGAGCTCGCGCTCGAAGAGCTTGCACTGCTCGAGCTGGAGCTCGAACTGGTGCTGCTGCTGTTCGAGTTCGAGGTGTTCTCGATCACGACTTGGGGCTCTCCGGTCCGCTCGTCTCGGATGACGATGGTCTGTGGATCTCCGTTGCAGGCCCCAAGCAGGGTGCCCAGAACGGTCAAAAGCCAAATTCGCCACATATAGACACTTCCTCCTCGCGGTCCCTGTCCATTAGGACCGTCGCCTCAGAAGATAAACTATCTTCAAAGGTAACGGTCCTAATGTTCTAATGCGAGTTGTCAAAAAACGCCCCTCTTCTACTGCGGAAATCCGCCAGGTTTTATGAATGCATCCAGATGTATGCACCCGATAAAAAGCAGAATTAGGAAGAGAATGATAACAAATACCACTTCTTAAATCAATTTACCAAGAGAAAAGCCCCGATTTCTCGAGACTTTTCTCCCTCATTCCTATGAAAAAATAAGTCGTACCGTATTTATTTTTACTTTTCTAGGGGACTTAAAATACAAATTTAAAGTCAAGAATATTTATTGCCTTTTTCCACTGGTGTCTTCCACGAGCCAAGCTAAATTTCTTAGTACAGGAAGGAAATCCGGCATAGGGGAGTACTTCACAGGCGTCTCAGACACAGGCACTTCTTCGTTTGGATCGAGGCTTACGTGATCAGGATCTGTCTCGCGCAGAAGTCGTAGAATAGTTTTCCAGGCCAATTCTGAAATTCCCTCAATCACAATATCTCCCGGTCCATCAATGGACAGTCTATGTCCCAATCTTCGCTCCTCATTTCGATCAAATTTTTTTCCTAATTCTCTCGGTATTGCATAACCCCTTGGCAAATCATTCAACAATTCTCCACTAAAATCTCCTCGCAACTGGTCGGCAATTGGACAATCCGGAGCTATTACAAAATAAGTCACGGGAAGTTTTTCCCCTGGGATATGAGGAGTATCATCGGGGAAATCTGTCCGTCCATCTGAAGTGCTATAGTTCATGGCGGGAATTATTTCACCCTCAATCTTGTAAATCAATCGCCACTTAAAGATTTAACTGGACTTTCTATCAAAAAACTTTGCGAGAATATTTTGAGCAGGGCGTAGCGATTTCAAGGTGGAGGTCTCGTGGTCCCTGCACTTTGAAATCGCGAGCCAAAGCGAAAAGTATTCTCGCAAAAACCGCTATTTTGGAAGCGAAGAAACCTTTCTTAAAGGTTTCTTAAAGAAAAAAGCCCCTCCGCTTGCGCGGAGAGGTCTTTTTTCCCCTCATTCCTATGAAAAATAAAACCGTACTTGTATTTAGTTTCCATGCGCCTGGCTTAGATAAGCCATTATTTCTTTCATATCCAGCGCATCAATTTGTTTTCGACCTGAGTCGAGGTTTCAGTATACTTGAGATTTTAAATTAGTCAAGTAAACCTGCCTTGTACATTCTGAATAGCAGCAATGCAACTTCTCCACGTTCTACAGACTGTGTCGGTTTCAGATATACATCGTTGCCTACATTGTATCCGTCAAATAGATCGTACTGGTAAGCGGCACTTGCATATTGGTAGAACCAAGCTGCATTAGATTCGCTTACGTCTGCATAGTTGTTTTCACCAGTTACAAATTCGTATCCTGTGAATGAACGGCTTGCTTCAAGAACAAATTTCAGAAGTTCTACACGGTTAATGTTGTTTTCAAGACGAGCCTGTTTTCCTTGGCTTGAATTGTATCCATCAAGCATGCTGTAGAATTTTGCAGTCTTCACATAAGTCATGTACCAAGCACTTGGATTTACGTCTACAAATCCCGCAGTATCATTTGCATCGTCATCAGCAGGGAATACTTTTACATTGAAGGCAATGAATACCGCTTTAAGTACTTCAGCTCTATTGATATCAGCATATGGTTTGAAGCTTCCGTCTGGGTATCCGTTGAAGATACCTTTTTCAGTTGCCCAACCAATCGCTGCGCAAAGTTCGTTCTCATCATAGATATTTCCAAGATCTGAGTAGTAGAATTTGCAAGTTCCTTCTTCACCGTCTACAAAATCGATTTCTTTTGGCTCAAAAGGTTTTTTCGTATCTTTCTTAGTTTCTTTACCTTCAGTTTCACCGATTACAAATCTACCGATTTCAGTATCTTTGTTGCTTCCAGTTGTCTTTGAAACGATCTTATAAGAATAGATTCCGTCTTTTAGTTCTTTTCCTTTCTTATCTTCAGCATTCCATTTAACAGTGTGACATCCTTTAGCCTGTGAAACTTCATCAAGCAATTCAACAACTTCTTTTCCGCTTCCACCTTTACCTTCGTGAATTGAAAGCGTGATTTCCGCTTTATCATCAGTACAGTAAGAAACTGTGAAGCTTGAGCTCTTATCTTCGTCGAAGATAATTGGCTTAATAAAGTCGTTAGTAATGTTTGCTTTCTTTGAAGAAACTTCGTCTTCTTTTACATCGATATCAATAGTCTGGATGTCTTTACCATCGTTCTGATTTTCGTTTTCCACGATCAATCGGAATTTCCAGTTGTCATCAAAATCTACCTCATCGCCGTCGTCATCTGTACCATCCCATTCAACAGCGTACCAAGAGTCACCTTCAACTTCTTCTTCATCAAGTAGAGTAGTTTCACGTTTAGTACCTTCAAGAATTTCTACAGTTACCACTGAGTCGTCTTCCACACGGAAAACCAATGAAACTTTTTCTTCTTCAGATGGATCAAAAGCTTCTTTAGTAACGAATGCGTCAGAAATTTCTGGTGCACCGAATACTACATTCACGCTTTTGCTAACTTTATCATTATCTGCAGTTACTACGATTTCCCATGCTCCTGCGCTAACATAATCACCATCTTCGTCAGTACCATCCCAGGTAACTTCATAATCTGTATCGTCAGCGTTGTTTTCTTCAAAAAGTTCAATTTCTTTAGAACCTTTTTTTGCAATAACCATCAATTCATCAACTTCTTCTTCAAGAGCAAATTCAATTACCAATTCTTCTTCATTTGGATCAAAAGTACCAGATGGATCGATTGTAAAATCTTCAATTACACCATCAGAATATCCTCCGCCAGTTCCTCCACCATTAGTTGGAGTTGTTGAACCAGAAGTGATTGTGAACTCTGCAAGTTCGTAATCTACAATTGAAGAATCCTTAGCTGCAAATACTTTTGCAACATATTTACCGTTAGGTAGAACAGATCCACCAGCCGTATTGCCGCTTCGTCCATAGAATGAATGAGTGACATTACCAGCAGGCAAAGTGTTATAATTTAAAAATGTCGCAACAATTTCGTAATCACTGTTAATCACATAAGTATATAAACTTAGTGACTGACCAGTTGTATAACTGATAGTTGCGCTTTCACCCTTAGTCGGATTGAAAGTTGTTGGAGTTACCTTGAAGTTATCAACGTAACTACCTGTAGAGCTCCCAGAACCGACGATATCTACTGCCGCGAAGGCATTAGATGACAGCAATAGAGCGAACATTGCCGTTCCAGCTAAAAGTTTCTTAAACATTTTTAATTGGGTTATTTTTGAATATAAGGACGTATTCTAACAGTAAAATAATTTTTGTCAAGTATTATTTTACAATAACCCTTCTTGGCTCAATTTGTAGAGCAAATATGCTGCTTCTCCTCGGCTTGAAAGTGTGCCTGGCGATAGATATTTGCTTTCAAATAAATCGTAGTTAGAAGCCTCGCAGGCATATTCGTAGTACCAGTTTGACTTCGTTACATCGTTGAAATTATCGCTGCAGCTTTCGATCTCAAAATCTTCATTTACCTCTTCCACCGCTTCAAAAATGAATTTCAAAAGTTCTGCTCTGTTTACAGTAGCTTCCGGTCGTGCTTTTCCAGTCAGGCTGTCACCATTGAAAATTCCTAAATCCTTTGCGGTCTCAATATAGTTAATATACCAGCTGTTTTTACTTACATCTTTGAAAGATGAATTAAATCCGCTTCTAATATCAATATCTAAAGCCTCAAGAACAACTTTTAGTGCCTCACTTCGGCTGATCGACTGATATGGTTTGAATGTGCCATCGCTGTAGCCAACAAAAATTCCTTCACTAAACGCCCATTCTACTGCCTCACAATATTTTGAATTGCTATTAACGTCGGCAAAATTCCCACAGTCTCCACCTGTACCTGCACTGCCTCCATCAATACTGATAACGTTTGGACTGATTTTTCCTTTCTTAGAAGAACTCTTCGAACTGCCATCAAGCTCTCCAACAGATCCGATTACAAAAATTCCGGTCTCTGTCTCCGTGCTTGAGCCGTTTTTTGCCGTAATTTTATAGCTATAAATTCCTTTTGAAAGCTTATCGTTGTCATCATCGCGTCCATCCCAGGTAATCTTGTGTTTTCCTTCGTTCTGTTCATCGTCATCCACCAGCTCAACCACTTTCGTGCCTGTACCATTTGTTCCTTTGTGAATAGAAACTGTAATATCAGCTTCATCATCAATTTCGTAAAATAGCGTCATTTTCTCGCCGCTGGATTCAGCTACCGGCTTCATATAGTCGTTTGTCACATTTGTTTTACTGCTGGAAACTTCATCTTCCGCTAGATCTACGCTGATTTTCTTGTTTTCGTTCTTCAGTACCAATTTAATATCCAAATCATCATCATAATCAAAATCATCTCCGTCCCACTCGACTGAGTACCATTTTCCGTCTTCCACGTCGTAATCCTCAACGATCTCATCTTCTACTTTTCCGTCTTCCAGAACCAAAATATCCACTTCTGTATCTCTGTCGACCCTGAAAAGAATATTGGTGAATTCTCCAAGGTCATTATCAAATTTCGTTTTTGAAAGGAAAAAATCTTCAATATCGGCATCATTGTCATCGTCGTCTTCATCATCATCAAAATCAATGTTGATCGTTTTTGTTAAGGTCAGATTTGTCGAACCAGACTTCGTTTTTACCTGAATCTTCCAGTCACCGGAAACAAGATCATCGTCATCACCATCCCAAGTAGCTACATAATTTTCCCCTTCATCTACATCTTCATCTTCCGCAATCTCAATTTCCTTGCTTCCTCGCACTGCCACAATCCGCACCTCATCAAGGTCTTTTTTAAGCTCAAATTTAATTCTCAGTTCGTCATCTTCCTCCGGTTCGAACGTCGATGGCGTGACTGTAAAGTCTTCAATATGAGCATTGCTTGTAGCTGTTGAACTGTCTGAACCATTAGTTGCAAATCCTACATGAATAGTTTTTTTCTCAGTCACAACACCATAATCGCTTCTTGCAGTCACGTGAACAAAATAGTCCGCTGTCCCAAGGTGAGAGGAGTATTCACCCTTGCCGTTCCAGTTAATCGAATGGTCCTCACCAGCATAATAAAAATCACCGTCATAGTCACTGAAAGTCATCACTACTTTTCCTGCAGAATCCTTAATCTCCACTGTCAAATTTGCCTCTTCCTCATTCGTAAATTCAATATCCACAGTCTCATTGGCATAGGTATTTACGCTGTTGGTGCTGAGTTCAAAACTCGAAATTTCTGGCTTATTTTCATCATTGTAAACTGCATAGAACAGTTTTTTTGAATTCACATCGCTTTCACCCGATTTTTTTACAATAAGATTTGCCGTATAAAGGCCAGGTTCGATCAATTTTCCGTCAAAATAACCATCCCAAATAAAAAACCCACTCGTTTTACTGTTTGCATTAGCCGAAAAGCTTTTGACTAATTTGTCGTATGTATCCCGAATTTCCACTAAAACATCATCAGCCGCTGCATTGAGGTTGTAGCTCAAAATAAGATCCTGATCGTTCCCTTGTGGGGAAGGATCGAAATTTGTACCGCCGCTATTTGTTACGGCACTGAAGCTGTTTATTGTAATTGCCGCAGCAGAAACGCTCGAACTTAAAGACATCAATATCGCCAGAACTGTAAAAAGTGAAAGTGATTTTTTCATATATATTTATAAAATAGAGACCATATTACATAATAAAGCCGCTTGAAGTCAAATTAATTATGAGTGAGGGGCGGCCGTTTCACGCCGGCCTCGCTTTGTATCCTAGATATAGGTTGTCGAAGATCGATCGGTTTGGTTCGATGCTAAGTTCCCAGTTTTCCGGCTTTTGCAGCTCATTTAGAATAACTCCCTGATGACAGAATTCATGATGAATTTTGCAAAGTCCGACAAGGGAATCATGGCTGTGGCTAAAGGCAAACGGCACTGTATGGTGATAGTTTTCGATCGGTTTTGTGCAATTCGGATATTCGCATTTGCCATTTGATCTTTCGTCTACCTCTCTTTTTTTCTGAATTGATGGTGGCCGGGAGGGGAGGTGCGCGTCCGATGTTTTTCTCGCTTTTATCTTCTTTGGCGAGACGTCTTCGGAGACGTTTTTTAAAATAATTCTTAAAGTTTCCTGGTTTGAAGTGTTGTATTTTTTCTTCAGTTGGTTGAAGATTATCTGCATCTCTTCATCGAGTTCGATTGTCATTTTTGGAGTTATGCATTTTCCGTGTCGGATTTCTTTTGCATATTGTTGAAGAACTGGTGTCGGCATAGTGTTCACATGCTGAACCAACATTTTTTCATTTTCTGGAGTCGCCAGCTTGACCACCAAAGCCACTTTGTCCAAACCGGCAGTTGCAATCTCTTTTCTCAACTCAGGAAAATTTTCTGTATTTTTCAAAGTCCTTAAAGCTTTTTGCACTCGCTCTTTAGAAAGCCGAGCATATTTAAACGCATATTCATAAATAGTCGCACATCCATGTTCTTTATATATTTCCTTTTCATAAATCTCCAAAAGCAGGAAAATTAACTTCTTTTTCATCTCAGAAATATCAAATGCTAATTTTTTAAATTCTTGATGCAGGTTCATATGAATGGGGGTTAATTTGTGCCTGAATTATAGCAAAATTAATCAGCAATTAATAGCTCTAGTAAGCCAAAATACAACATTTTCGAGCCGGCCGTTATTAGCTCCACGTTCATATTCCCGTTAGGGAGATTCTTTAATATTTTTCAGAAGTTTTTCAAAGATTTTTGACTCAAATTTTCAAAAACTTTTTCTTACCTAATCAACAAAAAATTAGACCCCAAAAATCGCACTGCCAAAAATCGTCAAGTCGAAAACTCGCGACACACAAAATTCCGTCTTCGAAGACGTCACCCTTTCAATAATGTATTAATCAAAAAAAGTGTCCCTCCACCATGCACCAGTCTGTCGCCATCTTCTCCAAAAACATAATTCAACAAACGGTCCTCATGAATCACGTCACTAACACTATATGGTGTGCCGAACCTGCCGCTCAGAAAATAATAGTCATTGCCGCCAAATCCCGGACTATCTCCAACCGCCAAAATCTCCCGCGCATTCTCGCCAAACGAAATTCCGCGCTGCCGAGCCAAAAAATCCGCCAGATACTTAATCGCAATATCCTTATCGCCATCCGCCGGTCCGACAATTACGCCCAAACCGGAATCACCGACATGCAAAAACCGCTCATATTCCGGATCAATCGAACTCAAAAGCCTAGTCACAATCTTATACATCTCTCCAGATAGGCGATACACCTCATTAATATCACGATTATCATGATCATGTAGGCGAGTTCTCATGACTAGCACCACCTTATGCGCATCATCATAAACATCGCCATATCCCTCAACAGCGACACGTAACCGCTCTTTCATCTCGGTCTTTGCCACAAACTTTTCCGGCCAATCCACCCGATAAAACTCCTCAAACTCCTTACCATTATAAAAATATCCAATTGCCCCATTTTCCGCCATCAGATAAAGATTTTTCAAAAACCCCTCATGTTCTGACTTAGGAATCGCAGCTAAAACAAGCTTCATACAGCGTTTCTCAAAAGATTCAAACTGGCGGCCCGTGCAGAAAGCAATCGGCATTTTTCGGGATAACGCCACCAACGCCGAAATCATCTCCGGAGAAGGGGAGTAAACCCCTTTCTCCGTGATTGTACCGTCAAAATCAAATACTGCCGCTTTAAAATTCATTATTTTTTCGCTTCTTTTTTAATAATTCCCCAGTGATAAACATACATCGGCAGTGCCACTATCAGCATTGATAGCCAGGTTACCAGATTGCGCTTAACATCATTTGTGTGTTGCATCTGGCGTTTTTTCATTGTTTCCTGCATACATTTTTCCCGTTCTTTTTCCATTTCTTCTTCACTCTTTTTTGGTGTTTTTAAAACTCTCGTTCCCTTTTCGTCGTACTTATAAAACAAAGTGTCATCATTACACTCATAATACATCTTTGGATCCTCCAGCTCCTCCCATCCTTTTACATCGAAAACCAACTCTTCAAGCCCGATTCTGATAAACCCGATTGTTGAAATAATAATCAAAACGATAGTGATTGCCGTCACCAGATAAAGGTAGATATAGCGGATAATTCCGATCTTTCTTTCATTTTCCATATATAAAAATTAGAAACTAAGGTAAGGGCATCTTATCAAAAACTCTTGGCTGAACGCAATCTCTCAGCCGTTTTCTTCATTTTTTCAACTTCCTCAAAAATGAATCGCGCATCAATACTATCCAGATATGGAATTAGCAAATATCCCAAATCGGCGGCGGATTCAACATTTGGAGTGTACGCAGTAAAATGAACATTTTTCTCTACCAGGGGAAAATATTCTTTTAACATCCTTATTGCCTGGGCCACTATTATCTTGTCATTTTGATCGTAATTTTCTCTGATTGTAGAAATATATTCTCTATAGTAAGAGAAGTTGTTCAAAGGATTAAGTTCAATCGCTTTCAATAAATCGATCCGGCAAATATCGACCTGTGCACTCCTGCAATGAGCCAAACCTCTCAGGTAGTAGGCCTCAGAGTCATAACTATTCAAAGCAATTTGTATACTTGCAGAGTTGATGGCTCCGTCATAGTAGTTATAAGCAATAGCCTCCTCTGTCTGGCTTAAATAATAGTTTCTCGGAAAAAGCGAATTTCCCAAAAAAGATTTGTCATAAACCATCTGATCCATGAATATCAACGCCCCTTCATATAAAGAAACCAGCGCCACAAAAATTGCCAAAATCATGCTTAGGTAATCCCTTTTCAATTCAGTTTTTCCAACAACAATCGACCTCACCAATGCCATAAACAAGAAAAGTAAAAGAAGGTTGGCAATAAAATTGAAATTATAATCGATCAAATTATGCGCAAAGGCTCCAGCAATCGCCGTCCCTAAAATAAAAACCAGGTCCCGTTCAACGCGCTCCAACTTAAAAAACCTTTTTGCAACCGTCACAAATAGCACCGCTAAAAATCCCAAAAAGCCGCCTAAAGCAATTAAACCATTTTCCGCCGCTATCTTTAGGAAAATATTATGTGGGTGATCACTATTTGCCAGCATAGTTGTTTGTTTGCCGTTATAAACCTGCCGGAAACTAAAAGGCCCATGACCAAAAAAAGGCTTTTCCAAAGCCATTTTCACGGCACCTTTCCAGAAATCCTTTCGCTCCTGCTTTGAAGTAACTCCTTCATTATTTTCAAACTGCACCCGTTCTTGCACATCTATTACCTCATATTTTATCGACCGCAAAAAGTTCGCACCCAGAAAAAATGAAACCGCAAAAACCCCTGTCAAAAAACTCAGTCCCGCCATTTTCCAGTCCACCCTCCGTAAAAAATAAACTCCCAGCAAAACCACTTCGCCGCCAAAAGCGATCAGTGCTCCGCGTGAATAAGTCAAAAGCAGTCCCGACAAAACAAAAGCAATCGCCAAGCTTCTCAGCCACTTGTTCTTTAAAAGCAAAAGAACCGGCCAGCTCATCAACAGAAAAAGCGCAAAGGCATTCGGCCAGACATTCGCGTGATATTGAATATTAAAAAATGTCCCAAACATTCGATTTTCCGGCTCGGTAAAATAAAAAATATAGCCCAGGAAAACCGCGGCCACAGAAACCACACCAATGAATTTTAAAAATTTCTCTCGCCACGGAATTTCTCTATAAGCAAAAATTAAATATGCGCAAATCACACTCAAATAAGCCATCAATTCGCTAAATCCAAGGTTGCGCGTCTGCGAAAAAATAAAAGACAATAGAAAACTCATGCCAAAAATTCCCAGAAAAATCTTCTCCCACAAAACTTTTTCTCTTTGCTTCCGGAATTCCAAAAACGCAATCACCAAAAGCAAAACTCCCAATAGTAAAACCAGCGGCCACCCCGCCCCGTAATCATATTTTTTAAACCAGGGATTGAAAAGGCTGAAAACGAGAAAACTGTTTAAGATCCAAAATGAAAATTGCATAGTCGCATTATAAAAAATTTGACTCCTAAAGGAAATACTTTAAATTGGACCCCCTAACTTAAAGGACAATGAAGTTTTTAGCAGACTTACATATACATACCGATTACGATGCCTCGATTGGCTTAAGGCATGGTGAGCGCCCCGACCTTATGGCGGCGGCTGTAGTAGATACGCCTCTCGATGTTGTTGCCGTAACCGAGCATAATCGTGTCACTCAACGATACCTGGATCTCCAAGATGAAGTAGAGAGGCTTTCACATGGAACAGGGAGAAGGGTCGATGTATTGCTTGGCTGCGAGTTTTCCACACATTTCGAGAGACACATGTATCATGCTGGTTTTATTTTTGAACCAAACGGTTTTCACAGAGGCAATCTTCCTGCTATTCCTGATAAAAACTGCAATCTTGACGAGTTAGAACAATTGAAAAAAGACCATCCAGGCGTAGTTCTGCTTTTCCATCCTACCTGGATGGATGGGAGGGGAAATGTTCCCGATATAACTCAGGATTTAATGAGCAGCGGATTGGTTGATGGTGTGGAGCTTCTAAATGGTGCATTTTTTGATTCAATTGGCAGAATTCAAAGAGGAAATCATCGTTTAAATCAAAAAAAGACGGAAAGAAATTTGGAAAATGCTGACTCTGCTCTAAATATGTATTTTGAAGCAAAAAACAAGCTTAGTCCCAGAGGTAAAAAATTAGCCGCCATTGGCAATAGTGATGCACATCAGGCGTCTCTGGTAGGATCGATGGCAACAGAATTTACGGGGTCAAATGTGCATGATCTTTTTCAGGCAATAAGAAATGGAGATACTAAAGCTGTTTGCCAGGTCAATGGAGCGGTGAGAAATCTTGTCAGAGGCCTTATTAGTATTAAGGGGCGCAATCGTTTTATCAGAACCTCATAAAAAAACCGCCTGCTAAATGCAGACGGCCCTTTTTAATCAAAAGCTTTAAACTTTGCAAGATCCGCAACCTCTATGGCAAGGACATAGCTGAGAGATTCCGAAAAGAACCAAAGCAGCTGGCCACCAGGTCATTACTAATTCAGCAAAAGTTCCGCCGATAACTTCAAGATTCACAAGTAGAAGGAGCACACCTGCAGCTGCAAGTAAAAGACCCATAATCCATCGGCATGGACATTTACAGCAAGACTTTTCTGGCATTTTGCCATTTTTCGCATTTTTCATAGGAGGCATATTTTTTGAGGTTTAAATATGTATTTAGTGAAAAATTTAGCACACCTTTCATTTTTTGGAAAGATAACCTAAAATTTGTGAACATGAATGATCACAAGATAAAAGCCATTTTAGTGGATGTCATAAGCCCGGACACCTCCCGGGAGGAGGCGGCAAAAAGACTTGAAGAATTGGAATCTTTAGTTACAACTTTCGGCGGTGTTGTGGTTGTGAAGACAATTCAGAAGAGGGGAATGCCCGATTACGAAACCTATATCGGCAAAGGAAAAGTCGGAGAAATTGCCGAACTCGCAGAAGAGCACGAAGCAAAAGTGCTAATTGTTAACAATATTTTGAAGCCCGGCCAGATTTATAATTTAAATGAACGACTTAAAAAAGTTCATGTTGAGGCCTGGGATCGCATCGATCTTATTTTGAAGATTTTCGAAAAGCACGCGCAGAGTAGCGAGGCAAAACTGCAGATTGAACTGGCCCGCATCCGTCATATGGGTCCGCGCATTATGGGAATGGGAACGGAGCTGATGCGCCAGGCGGGTTCGATCGGTGTCCGCGCCGGACAGGGTGAATCAAATATCGAGATCATGAAGCGTCACTTGAAAAAACAGGAGCAGAATATTATGAAAAAGCTTGAACACTATGACGTGATTGGCCACGGCCATCGCCAGATGCGCAAACGCAAAAATTTCAAAACCGCAGCGCTTGTCGGCTACACCAATGCGGGCAAAAGTTCGATCATGAAAGCCCTTACCGGAAAAAAAGTCTACGTCGCCGACAAACTTTTCGCCACTCTCGGCACCAACGTCGGCAAACTTTACATTCCCGCTCAACACGTCGACGGTCAGTATGTTCCGGGCAACGAAATCCTCATCTCCGACACCATCGGTTTTATTCAGGAACTTCCGCCTTCGCTTATTCAGGCCTTTAAATCCACGCTTGCCGAAACTATCGAAGCCGACATCATTCTTCATGTAATTGACATTACCGATCCCCAAATCGAAATGAAAATCCGTGTCGTTGAAGAAATTCTTGATCAGTTAGGACTAAGCGACCGGCCGAAGATCTATATTTTTAATAAGATCGATCTCATAAACCATAGTGAATTAGTTCCGGAAGAGGAAGAATTCGACGAATCGAACCGTCCCAGCTTGCTCAAAGCCGGCCGTCACACGGCAAAACTTCTTGGCTGGACCTCCGCCGAAGAAAAAGAAAAACGCAAACACCAAAGGCTTACCACTGCATACGAGCCCGAAGAACTTTCCGAAAAATACCAGCATTTTTCTCCGGTTTTTGTCTCCGCTCACGAAAAATTAAATCTGCATGAACTAATCGAAGTTATTCAGGGAAAAATTTAATTTAAAGAAATTGAAATTCTCTCTGGCATTTTTCGTAAAACCAATAGGCGTAAAATTTCAATCACAGCTTCCGGCCTTCTTGCTACTTCCGGAATCGCGCTTTTAATTCTCCATGACCTCGGATGTTCCGGTGCCGCCTCCGCCATATCTAAAGCGGTGCTATATCCTATCTCTGCCATTTTTCTTGGATAACTGGGGTCACCCATTCTTCTCAAATGCTTATGTCCAATTCCCGCTGCGGCATGCAAAGATTCGTCACCCAGAGCCACTGCCACTCGAAACCTTGTTTCGAGGTCGGGTCTTTCCAATAAATTTTTTCTGAGAAAAAACAAAGTGTCATCTTCTTCCCTAATTGGCTTACCTGGTTCTACCGGATTTTCTCTACGCATGTTCCTTTGAATCATTGCCGAAGTCGGTTGCACCAATGGCGCTCCTTTTTCTATTTGTAAATCTAAAATTGCTTGAGCAATGATCGCATTTAATGCCGCTACAGAAGTTATCCATTTGCCTTCAAAAAGCCTGGGCATTCCCGCCATGGCCTGAAGTTGGGCTTCGTCATTTAGTGGCTTGCCATCGGCTATGATCAATCCTCCACCAAAAAAATCAGGTTCTTTATCACTAATTTTAAGTAATCCATCTTTCATAATCCTCATTATTAAAATACTTAGAAATTTTGACAAGTATTCCCCCTTGTAAATCGCAGCAAAAGATCGACAAATAAACCTTTTTGAAAATAAAAGGGTTGAGAGAATTCGGAAAGTATATGGCCGGAAGGGGCGGCGGCCGGCGGTACGTGCTTCTTGCGAAGTCACGTCCGCCGGCCGACCACCACAACCAGTCTTCTTGGGATGTTGCCGTCGCCGGGCGGGGAGTGGCGACGGTTGGGCTTCAGAGCAGCAGCCAGGTGGCCAGCACCGAGACGATCGTCACGACCACGAAGTAGGGGAGCGCCATCTTCACCATCCGTCCGTAGCCCAGCATGATCAGCGGAGCCAGAGGGGACGTCAGGAGGAAGAGGAACGCAGCCTGTCCGTTGGGCGTGGCGATCGAGGGGATGTTGGTCCCCGCGTTGATCGAGATCGCGAGGAACTCGAACTGCTCCGGGCTGATGAGGCCCGCCTTGTAGGCCGCCGTAGCCTCGTTGATGAACACCGTAGCCACGAAGACGTTGTCGCTGATCGCGCTCAGGATGCCGCTCGACGCGTAGAACGCCAGTTGCTGCCCCTTCGCCTCTTGACCGAGCGCGAGCTCGACCACGGGAGCGAAGAGCTTCTGTGCCGCGATGACGTCCACGATGCCGAAGAACACGACGAGCAGCGCGCAGAAGGGGAGGCTGGCGGTGAAGGCCTTGCCGATCTTGTGCTCCTCATCGACGCCGGTGAAGGTCGTCGTGAGAACGATCAGGAAGAGCCCCAGGATACCGACCTCCGCCAGGTGGAGGGCCAGGCCGATGACGAGCATGATCGCGCAGATGGTTTGCACCGCCAGCTTGACCACGTCCGCCTTCGTCCGATTCTCCGCCTCTTCGCGCGCTTCCCTCTCCAGGAGTCGACGCACCGTTGCCGGCATCGCCGCTCCATATCCGAACACCTTGTACTTCTCCACGAGGAAGACCGTGGTCAGCCCCGCGAGGAAGGTTGGACCGGTGACGGGGAGCATGTGGATGAAGAACCCGAAGAACGTCCAGTGTTGGGCGTACTCCGGCGGCAGCGTCGACTCCATCACATGCGCGATCAGGAGGTTCTGCGGCTCGCCGACTTTCGTGAGCACGCCGCCCAGCATCGTCCCGACGGCCGCGTGCATGACAAGCGACCGCATGAACGCCCGGAACTGCTCGAGCTCGATGTCGTCGTGGACGTGCTGCTGGCTCCGGTACGAGTTGTAGGTGGTGTTGAGCGCGACGCCGACGGTGATGACGACCGAGATGACCGTGAGCGCGTCGAGAAACGCGCTGAGCACGGCACCAGCGATCGAAAACGCCAGCGACACCGCGATCTTGTTGGGCAGCGCGAGAAGCACGGCCCGGAAGACCACCTTCAGCCAGTCCTGCAGGAAGTACACGCCGGCCACGATGAACATGAGGAGCATGATCACCGGGAAGTTGTGGTGGGCCTCGTTGTACATCCCCTCCGGCGTCGCGAGCTTCAGCACGAGCGCCTCGATCACGAGGAGCCCGCCGGGGAGCAGCGGATAGGCCGAAAGGGCCATCGCCAGGAAGAAGATGAACTCCGCGACCATCGCCCACCCCGTCACGAACGGTCCCGCCGCGAACAGCAGCAAGGGGTTCAGGACCAGGATGTTGATCACCGCCTTCTTGTACCACGCAGGGGTCACACCGAGGAACAGCTGGAAGGCCGCCTCGGCGTAGGTCGCCGAGGGCTGCGTGCCCCCCGACTCCTTTTGAAGAACTGCAGACATGGACACTACTCCTTGGGGCCGCGCCCCTGCTTGGGGGACACGCCCCGGTTGCTGTACTCCTCGTCCTCGACGCCGTCGACGAACCTCTTGCCGTCCCGGTACTCGGCCTTCTGCACGAAGACCAAGAGTCCGAGGATGGCGCCCGTGATGAGGCCGAAGATCAGGCCGCTCACCCCGTAGAGGAACAGGCCGAGGAGGCCCGTCACGCCGGTGACACCCGCCCAGGCCGCACCCTTGCGGTCCTGGAGCGACTTCGGGAATCGACTACTCATGTTCTCAGACATTGGGAACCTCCGTACCCGTCTTACCGGGCACAGTTGTTTTTTGCGCTTGGATCCACATTGGCACTTGCCGGATCTTAGGCGCAAATCGGAGAGCCAGCCATTTCTGCTGACTCAGGATTGCTACCGTCTCGTCTGACACAAGGCCAGTACAAGCGGTTAATTTCTAACTTTCCGAATTCTCAAAGATCGAATTCCCAAGTAGGTTTCGAGTGTCCGCTATTACTAGTCGGACCTCTTACCCATCACCTGAAAATCGTGAGAGAAAGGTTATTTCCCTCATCACAAGCCTGCCTAGGACATTGCCCCAGATCTGTCATGAAAGAAATATTTTTGAACAGAGAATTCATAAAAAAAGAGAATTTCAAATAGCGCTAAGATATAGCACAAAATGCCAAATAAGTCAACGGTGAAAAACCTGTGATTAAATAGAATTACCCTGACATTCTGGCTTCTGAAACTTTCTGTGCCAACCTAGGTACTAAAAATTCCCGCCTTCTTAAATTTAATTCAACTCGCGCACATTTTAAAACCGGTGCACAAGCATTTAGAAGTTTTGTCCCAAAGTCGTCTCTAACAACCTCCGGGTGTTCGGCAACAAAGCTTTCTACATCAACACCTTTAGCCGCAAGCTCCTCTTTAAGCCTCCTCTCTATTTCTTTCATAAATACTTTGTAATCATATACAAGAATTTCTTCCAGATCTCGCAAAACCCTCTCTCTCTCTTGGCTACAAACCAGCTCCTCAATAGCTGTTCGGGTTAATTTCTGAAATTTTTCATCTTCCTTTTCCTTATGACTATCAATGCCTGCAGACATTATCATAAGATTTTCATGACTAATAAGGGATTTTCTCTGCAAACGGTCCAACAATTCAGCCCTATCTCTTTTGTGCTCATTCCATTCCTCATGCAGTCTCTCTAAGTCACCCCTAAATCCTAGTTCGGGAATTCCTTCAGATATTGCTGTTCGCATAAAATGGATTGTTAAAATAACATCTCATTATACCTGCACAGCTCTGGCTTCTGTCAACCTTTAGAATCTGGCGTTTTGCAATAAGAGGTATAAATTAATAGAAATTCACCTCAAATTTATGAAAAATTCCTGTTCATTTAAGGCGACAATTATCGGTTGTGGCAGTGTCGGAGCAACCGCCGCCTACGCCTATTTGCTTTCCGGTACCGTCAGCGAACTCACTCTGATTGACATTGATAAAAATCGGGCGGAAGGCCTCTATCTCGATCTCGAACACGCACTTTCGTTTACTCCATACGCAAAACTACAATACGGCAGCGACATTAAAAAATGCGCCGGTTCCGATCTCGTAGTAATCACCGCCGGTAAGCGCCAGGCCCAGGGCGAAACCCGTCTGGACCTTGTAAAAGCAAACAAAAAAATCTTCGCCGACATTATTCCGAAAATCGCCAAAGCCTCTCCCAAAGCCATTTTGCTCATCGTCAGCAATCCTGTCGATGTTCTCACGTATCACGCTCTAAAACTTTCCAAATTTCCCGAAAACCGCGTAATCGGCTCCGGTACAACTCTCGATTCCGCGCGCCTTCAGCTCCATATTTCTCAAAAAATCAAAATCAATCCCCAGAGCATCGACGCCTACGTTTTAGGCGAACACGGCGACACTTCTTTTCCAGTTTATAGCTCCGCAAATGTCTTGGGAAAGCCGCTTTATGACTTTGAAGGTTTTGATAAAAAAGCCGCAAAAGAAACTTATGAAGACACCAAAAACGCCGCTTACCGCATCATTCACGACCAGGGCTACACCTGCTACTCGATCGGTACCGTCATCCGCGAAATCACCGAAGCAATCGCCGGCAACCAGCACAAAGTTTTCCCCGTCTCCACGATTCTAAAAGGCTACTACGGCCACAAAGACGTCTGCCTCAGCGTCCCGTGCGTCATCGGCCGGCAGGGGATTGAGAATGTCATTCATGTACCTTTGAACTTCGACGAAAAACGCAAACTGGCAAAAAGCGTGAAAACAATAAAGTCATTTCTTTAAAGACGTCTCCGAAGACGTCTTTTCTGGTGGGCCTGCCTGGACTTGAACCAGGGACCAATCGGTT
>SXGR01610120.1_pt1 | contig 21968 bp, 23 predicted proteins | sample 3174711 | NCBI WGS metagenome assembly SXGR01 (sample SAMN11356860, study PRJNA531348) | freshwater metagenome | isolation source: freshwater sample F1-60 | place: China: Fuxian Lake, Yuxi | collected 2017-12-25 | reverse complement strand
GCATGTTGACCTACTGATTTGCTTTGGTTTTCTAACAAAAACACAATAGCAGAAAAGCAGGCGGCTGCCTCGACTTTTATTCGTAAATTCTCCCACTTACGAAATTAATTCAGATCAAATTCGAATTTTGCAAGAAGCTCGATTTTATAGGATTTATATAGAGTAGAAGTATTCTGGGATTGATTGTTCATATCAATGTAGATAAAGACATTTCAAATTTGAATTAAGAGATATTAGAGAAGTTATATGAACAAAAATGCTAAACCTGTTCTAAGAAGGCACTCTCCTCCTCAAAATAGAAAACCGGTTCGTTGTATTGATACTGGAGTTGTTTATGCCTGTGTTCGTGATGCTGCGGATCTTCTTATTGAGGATGAGATATGCGTAAGTCCTGAGGATATTCGCAAGGTCTGTCTGGGTCAGAAAACAACGGCAGGTCGGTTGCGTTGGGAATATGTAGAAGATTTGTCGGTAATATAGTGGTTCATTGTATATTATGACTGATTTGAATAATAAGCAGCAATCAAAAGCAGATAAGGAACTTGCTGCTTATCGTCTTCGGGAAGCAAGGATTGATGCTGGATTTCCAACTGCCAATCACGCCTCAGTAACTTTTGGTTGGAAAATTAAGACATATTTACAGCACGAAGAAGGAACAAAATCTTTTAATACAAAAACAGCACAAATATATAGTAAGGCATTCAATATAAATGGAGATTGGTTGTCTTCTTTATGTGAAGATTGCTCGTTGGAATATAATCCCAAAACCAATGTAATAAATAAGCAGAAATCAAATAATGTAAAAATTAAGCAGCAGGCAGTGATAGGTAAAAAACTTATTGCCGATCGCCTCAGACAGGCCAGGGTTAATGCTGGATTTCCTACCGCAAATCACGCATCGGTTAGTTTTGGTTGGAGTATGAAAAACTATTACCAGCACGAAGAGGCAATCAAACCATTGGATGCTGAAACAGCAGAAAAATACAGCAAGGCATTCAATGTAAGTAGTGTTTGGTTGCTTGGTGATAACAAAGATGTATGAAGATTTTACACACGAAGAAATAATTTCTGCGGCAAAACGGTTAAGAAAAGCAAGAATTAATGCTGGTTTTGTTACTCCCGCAGCAGCATTTCTTCGTTTTGGATGGGATAGTATGACTTACCTCCAGCACGAAGATGGAATTCGGATGTTTGATGCTGAAACAGCATTTAAGTATGGTAATGCCTTCAATGTGAGCAGAGATTGGTTGTTGCTAGGAAAGTAGAGATATTTTATTTCTGATGCTTGTTTTCAATCAATAGACGAAACCAACCCACAATTATTGTCTTCAAAGTTTGTAGGTTGTTTTTTCTGTCCAGGAAACCTGGATTGTAAAAATTGCTGAAACTAAAAATGACTATTGATTTGTAATATGTCGCAGGAGTTACAAAGTAGTTACATAGTATTTATAAAATATAATAAAAACAATAAGATATATATTTACTATTGAATGGGAATAATAATAGTAAGATTTGTCTTACAATAAGATCCTTCTAGTCAATTTTTTTCAAATAAGTCTTTTATCAAAAACCTTTTCTTGCTCTTATGAATTTAAGTGAGGCTAAATTTCCTAGGGATTAAAATATTTGAATGGGATCGGAATAATTGTTAGGGTTTAAGAAGTTAAGTAAAAATAACAAATAAGAGTATAAAATGAAAACCTTAGGTTTATTTAAGGGCTCCATTGGAAACGGATTTATTTCTCAATTATTTCTGCTGTTTTTCTTCTTTTTAATTTTAGGTCAAGCGGCTTTTGCTGTTCATCAGCAATGGAGTCCAATAGAAATTGATGATAAAATTAGTTATCTTCTAGATGATAAGTCTGTCTAAAAAGATGGATATAATATTACCGCTACAGTTGGCTTATTTCCGCACAGACCTGTAGTCTCTGGCGCTACTCTTGTGGTTTCAGCTTCTTATTTGGTGAAAATAAATTGTATCGTAAAATCGCTTGTTGTGAAGCAGGGCATTGCCTTTGCTGACTCTCAAACGGAAGGCGCGGTGTTGGATTTTGATGCCGTTAAATTATATTCGGCCTTAGTTACAAAAGACGTTAACGCCAAGCTTATTGATCAGCTCTGCATGGGAGAGTGACGGGGGCAGACGCTTCCTTAGGGTTAAGAAGTTTTTTCTAAAAGAGATGATTCTTGGGTGTTTCTAACGGGTTATTTTGTCGCTGGATTATTGTTTCAAAAATGCGCGTCAGCGTTGATTGACGCCAAGATCTCAATTGCGCTTTTCGCGATAAATGTCATAATAATCAAATATATAGCCATGCATCCCTCTCCTGCTTTTTAGTTTCAATTGCTTTCCTTTATCATCTAGTAAATTGGAGTGCTGTCCCCAATCCGATCGCGCGCGAAATCATGATTGTTGCGCTAAATGAGGAAGATCCATGTCCTTCACAACTCTTTCGTCCGAATTTATCGATTGGAAATTTTCTTCTCAGGATGAGAAGAAAGATCAGTTGGATAAAGCGCTTAAGGCCATCGCAGCGCGGGCGCGCAAGGGCTTGGATAGTAAAAAGTCTGAGGCTTTGAAGTATGATAAAGCTGCTAAAAAGCTTTTTTTAATTATACGGCATGAAGGTCAGACTATTTATGGACTTGAGCATGCAGATATCCCCAATTACAAAAAAGCGCAGACGCTAGCCAAGCGCTACTTTAAGGATTTAGGCGTTGGTCAGATAGAGCCCGCTCATATTGAGCTCATAAAAAAAGCTATAGAGCAGGCTTGATGCTGGGCGATTTTTTTGACTTGCTTATTTCTCCATATCTTGAGCCAGGCCAATAATGTCCCGCTCAGACTTTTTGTTTTTTGGGGGCTTGAATAGAAAACGAGAGGACTAAGTGACAGAGGTGGAGAACTAAAATGTCCGCTACGCGCCCCGCCTTCACCCTCAAGCACGCTTCATTTCTTGTTTGCCTAGTGAGCGGGCTGTTTTTTGCAGGACATATCTATTTCAACTTAGGCGACTACACTGCAGAGCGTGGCCTTGTTGCTTTCGGCCAGAGTCTTGCGATCGTTTTAGCTTTTGCGGCAATGGTCTATCTTATTATTGAGACTTTTTTATTGGCGCTGTCGCGCCTATTTAATCAGGACGAACAGGATTAGGGTCTCAGCGAACTCTTTTATGGATTTTCTTGGCGATTTTTTTCATTTTCTTGGCAATATTTTGGTCTGTGGTTGAGACTAAATCGCTCTCTAGTTGACGAGTTAAATCCTGTATCGCGACCGCCAGCAGTAATTTTTTCTTCATGTAATTAACCTTGGAGGCGATATTGCGGGTTTCTAGCCTTTGAAAATCTGGGTGCCCGATGATTGAAAACCAAGCGCGATACCAGTCGTGATCCGCTGATATTTCTGGGTGGATCAAATCTTCAACAAGGATTTCTCTAAAAGGCGTTAGGGCGTAACGCAGGGCGAGTTCGGCGCCATCCCATGTTTTTTTAGTGTGAAGCAGGCGAAAGAGCTGGAGCATGAGACGCCCGAATTGCTCCTTGTGTCCGATCCAACATTTTATCGCCTGTTCGCTTGGTTCAGCTTCGAATGGAAAGTCTGCAAAATGCGCCCAGAGATTTATGAAATCATGCTCGGTTTTTAATTCTTGTGTTTGATAGATGCCAGGTAGGGACTGTGCGGCATGTCGTATTTTAGCCGGCTTATCATAGCGGTAACGCAGCAGGATTTCCCTGTCCTGGGCGTTTTTGGACGATTTATATTTGTTCGCCACAAGAGGACTCCTGAGGATTCGGGCGAAGTTTATCGGGTCATCCGCTCATCCTGCAAATGGCCGAATTTGGGCCCAGTCATGCTCGCCTTTGGCGCGGGCTTATGCTAACTCACGCCCAGAGGATTGCCCCACCCTGCGAGGGGCGCGTCGTGGATTGTAAATCTCAAAGGTTGATCAGAGATGTCGGATATTTTTCATGAGGTTGATGAAGACGTCCGCCGAGATAAGACGGCCGACCTTTGGCGGCGTTATCAGACCCCTATATTCGTCGGCGCTTTTCTGATTGTCGCCGCCACAGGCGCCTACAGCTATTTTCAAGACACGCGGCTTAAAGCGGCGGAAGCGGCTAATGCCCGCTTTCAAGCTGCTGCGGCGCTGGCGAATGAGGGAAAAAATGCTGAGGCTGCCGCAGCATTTGATGCTTTAGCGAAAGACTCGCCTGCCGGGTACGCGGCGCTGGCCCGCATCCGCGCCGCGGAAGTGCGTCCTGACAAGGCGCAAGCGATCGCTGAACTGAATGCGATCGGCGAGGATAAGAATGTTGATAAATTAATGCAGCAGGTGGCTTTGTTGCGAGCTAGTTTGTTGGTGATGGAAGGCGGGGATCGTGAAAAATTAGAGCGTGCTCTGGGGCCGTTAATGACCTCAGATGGCGCTTTTAAATTTTCAGCCCAGGAGTGGAACGGTCTTGATGCGCTTGCTAATGATGACTTTGACGAAGCTGAGCGCGTCTTCGATCAAGTGTTAGCTGATACCGAGGCGCCTCAATCTATGCGTCAGCGAGCGGCGGCCTATCGTGGTTTATTACACGCCAAGCGTGGTCCAAAAAAAGCGCCTGAAGCAACAGCTGGCGGCGGCGTTAATGGAGGCGTGATCAGCGTGACGCCTGTGATTGAACCTGAACAAGGCGGTAATGCGCCTTCTGGATCGGCTGCGCCGTTTGAAACCAGGCAGGGCAACTAAGCGGCACGGCACCGCGCAGCCTTGCGCGAAAGAACGGGAATGTCATTTTCACTAGCGATTATCGGTCGGCCAAACGTTGGTAAATCGACGTTGTTTAACCGGCTTACAGGCAAAAAGCTCGCGCTGGTGGATGATCGTCCGGGCGTAACGCGCGATCGTCGGGAAGGCGATGCCCGTCTAGCGGATTTGCGATTCACAATTATCGACACGGCCGGTCTTGAGGAGGGCGCTCAGGCTTCTCTTGAGGGGCGGATGCGGGCTCAGACTGAAAATGCAGTCTTAATCGCTGATGCAATTTTATTTGTCATAGATGCGCGCGTTGGCATCATGCCTGATGATAAATATTTTGCCGACCTTGTAAGACGCGCTGGTAAGCCGGTCATCCTCATCGCTAATAAAGCGGAAGGCAAAGCTGGAGAGCAGGGCGTGATTGAAAGCTTTGCTCTCGGCTTAGGCGATCCCGTGCCTTTGTCTGCAGAACATGGCGAAGGGATGAGCGATCTTTACGACGCTTTGCGGCTTGCCTTGCCTGAAGAAACGGCCGAGCCGGATGAAGAGGAAATAGAGTTTGTTGAAAAACTTCATGATGACGATGAAGATGGCAGTGATTTAGATATAACCAAACCTTTGCGGATCACTGTTGTGGGTCGCCCTAATGCTGGCAAGTCCACGCTGATCAATCGTTTGTTAGGTGAGGAACGGCTGTTGACGGGGCCGGAGGCCGGCATCACGCGCGACTCTATCGGCGTTGATTTTGAATGGAACCACCGCGCTATAAAACTTTTTGATACAGCAGGCTTACGGAAACGTGCGCGCGTGGTTGATAAGTTAGAAAAATTATCAGCGGCTGACGCCTTACGCGCCGTTCGGTTTTCTGAAGTGGTTGTCTTGTTGGTCGACTCGACAATACCTTTTGAAAAACAGGATCTCACAATTGCTGATTTGGCGGCGCGTGAAGGCCGCGCTGTGGTCATTGCGCTCGGCAAGTGGGATTTGATTGAGGATCGCGGTTCTAAATTGACCCTATTACGGGAGGAGGCGGAAAGATTATTGCCGCAAGTCAGAGGCTGTCCTGTCACGCCTGTCTCTGGCGCTTCGGGTCAGGGACTTGAAGGGTTGATGTCCAGCATTTTTCATACGCATGAAATATGGAACAAACGGATCGCGACAGCAAAACTTAATCGCTGGCTTTTAAGCACGGTTGAGGAAACGCCGCCGCCAGCAGTGTCAGGCCGCCGAATAAAAATTCGGTATATGACGCAAGCAAAATCGCGTCCGCCACATTTTGTCTTATTTGGCAATCAGCTTGAGGAACTGCCGGCGAGTTACGAAAGATATTTAATTAATGGCTTGCGCAAAACATTTGCTTTGCCGGGCGTTCCAATTCGAATTTCTAAGAAGTCCGAAGAAAATCCCTTTGAGGGAAAAAAACGTCAGCGTTGATTTAATCTACCGCAAAAAGCTCTTGTTGGAGAGCATGACGGAGAATTTCTTTAAATTGAGAGAGAAGTTGGCGTTCCAATACCAATCTTTGGCGTAGACGGGCTGGCATTTCAAACTGTACCCCGGCGCCAAAGCGTCCTTGATTGCAGATATTTTTTGGATCTCGTCCTGATAAGGCGTGCCCTGCGCCAACAGCCTTTGCTGGAATGGATGCAGCATTTAGTAAGAAAACGAGACGATCGCGCAAGCGTTCATGGAGGCCGCCAACCCAGAGTGTCTGGGCGTCTTCTTTATCTTTGCGTCCATGAACACTAATGGCGAGATCAACGCGACTGAGAAGATCAAGGGCGCGCGGTTCGTCAAAACGGGATGAGGTAATGTGGAGACTTGTCGCGCGGCGACGTTTTTCCAAGCTTTCGAAACCATAGAAGGAATAGCAATCCGCTGCGAGGGCTTCGCCGATCTCAAGCGTACCGGGTTCGATGTGTCCCCCGTGGGGCGCAAGGATCAAAATGGGCGAGCCGCGGTCGATAACGTGGATTTGATAATGTTGTCCTTCGATTTCGTGAGCGGCGAGTTCATTGAAACTGGCGTAAACATCAACCATGTCAAAATCCCAAAATTTAGCTCAGCTTGTCGATCGATCCGGGCCCTAGGCAGAAAAATTCGAATGAAGACAAGAATTATAATTTACAGTTTTCTTGATCAATTAGCTGGACGGGGCGTAGTTTTGAATTATTCTAAGAAACGACCGTCCGGCGCGTTCGTTAACGCCTTCCCGGCGGCAGGAAATTCTGGAGGAATAAATGACAACGCTTAAGGGCAGTAAAACGGAAGCCAATTTGAAAGCGGCTTTCGCAGGCGAGTCTCAGGCCAATCGTCGCTATTTATATTTCGCTCAAAAGGCGGATGTTGAAGGCTATAATGATGTCGCGACGGTTTTCCGATCAACGGCTGAAGGCGAAACCGGCCATGCGCATGGCCATCTGGAGTTTCTCGAGGGTGTTGGCGATCCTGCAACAGGTCTACCAATCGGCAAGACAGCCGATAATCTCAAAGCGGCTGTGGCTGGGGAAACGCACGAATATACCGACATGTACCCCGGCATGGCGCGTTCTGCGCGAGACGAGGGATTCGATGAGATTGCAGATTGGTTTGAAACCCTAGCCAAGGCTGAACGCTCCCATGCGGGCAGGTTCCAGAGAGCTTTGGATGAGCTTAAATAAGCTGCAAAGGCTTATTTATCGATTCAAATCCACTGAGTGCAGCTCGGAGCCCCATTGTGGGCTCTGAGTTTTTGAATGAGCCCTTTATACGCGACGTGCGCAGCAGGACATTATGAGAGAAGGTAGTCTCGAAGCGCCAATTCGTCATCCGATCGATTGGGAAAGCGCAGAATTTTATGATGAGGTTAAACTCGACGCAGAGCTGCGGCGCGTTTTTGACATCTGTCATGGTTGCCGCCGGTGCTTTAATCTTTGTGACTCATTTCCAAGACTTTTCGATTTAGTTGACGACTCTAAAAGCGGCGAGCTGGATAGTGTCGACAGCGCCGATTTTAACCGAGTTGTTGATGCCTGCACGCTTTGCGACATGTGTTTTTTGACAAAATGTCCTTATGTGCCGCCACATGAATTTAATCTTGATTTTCCTCATTTGATGCTGCGCTACCGCGCGGTTGAAGCTAAGAAAAATCAAATATCCGCCGCAGACCGACAGCTGACAGAAACAGACCGGAACGGAAAATGGGCGACGTTAATTTCTAGCGCAGCGAATTGGGCCACGCGCGCTAATAACGGGATTATGCGTGGCCTAGAAGAAAAAATTATTGGAATAGATCGCAGAGCAGAGCTGCCGCAATACGCTGCTCAAACGTTAGAGGCTTTAGCTGCGGCGCAGCCAGCCAAGCGAGACGCCACAGCGCCCGCACAGGCGCGAAAAGCTGTTCTCTATGCGACATGTTTTGGGGATTACAACGACACCTCAATTGGGATGTCAGCGCTTGCTGTGTTGGCTAAAAATGGCGTTGAGACTCAGGTTGTTTATCCAGCTTGTTGCGGGATGCCGAAGTTAGAGCAAGGGCTGATTGGAGAAGTCGCTCAAGCAGCGCAAACAGTTTCCCAAGCTTTGTCTCAATACATAGATGAAGGTTATGATATTGTTGCGCCTGTGCCGTCTTGTGCATTAATGCTGAAATTTGAATGGCCGCTTATTCTCCCAAATGATGAATTGGTCACAAAACTCTCTAAAGCAACTTTTGATCTCTCGGAATATATCGTCGATATTTCCCGCAAAGAAGGGCTAGCAGAAGGCATGCAGCCAATTGAAGGCGGCGTGTCGTTCCATGTTTCGTGTCATTCCCGGGCGCAAAATATGGGTCAAAAAGGCGCCGAGCTGCTGAAGCTTATTCCTCAGACTGAAATTAGCGTTGTTGAGCGCTGCTCTGGCCATGGCGGAGCCTGGGGTTACAAAAAAGATCATTTTGAAATCGCTATGAAAGTTGGCAAGCCTGCGGCGCGCCAATTATATGCCGCCGAAAAAAAGCATGTTGTTTCTGAATGTCCGCTTGCTGGCATTCATATTGAACAGGAAATAAACTCCCTTGATGGCGATGCAAATAAACCTCAACGAGTAGCTCATCCAATTGTATTAATGGCGCGAGCCTATGGTTTGATGCGCGACTAAGCGCTCAGGCTTTTGGAGATCATGAATGACAAAGCGTCACAGTCTGTCACCTGAAGATATTTTGCCTTGGCAAGATTACGCGCAGGCTCGCGCGCAACATCGTACGCGAATGACGGCGATCAAGCGTGCGCGTCGGATTGAGGTCGGACCATTTGTGAGTTTTTATTTTGAAAGTTTTGAGACGATGTGGTTCCAAGTACAGGAGATGCTGCACATTGAGAAAGGCGGTCCCGCGCAGATACCCGATGAAATTGCTGCCTATAATCCCTTAATCCCAAAGGGAAGAGAACTCTGCGCGACATTCATGATTGAAATCGATGATCCCTTGCGGCGTGGGCGCGTTTTGGCCGGGCTGGGAGGCATTGAAGAAACCGCTTTTATTGAAGTTGGCGATTATCGGATTCACGCTAAAGCCGAAGCTGATCAGGATCGAACGACTGCTGAGGGTAAGGCAAGTTCAGTCCAATTTGTGCATTTTGATTTTTCTGATGCCGAGGCGCAAGCTTTCAAACAACCTAATACGCGCGTTATTTTGGGACTAACGCACCCAAATTACAGCCATATGGCCGTGCTTTCTGAACTAACGCGCGACTCTTTAGCGCAAGATTTTGACTGAAAGAGATTGCCGATAGCATCGCCTACCGTTATGGCGTGGTCTTGATCATTTACCTAAATTGAGATCTCCGTGACCGCTTCCGCTACCCGTGATCCTGTCTCTCGTCGTCGCACCTTTGCAATTATTTCGCATCCGGATGCTGGTAAAACGACGTTAACAGAAAAGCTGTTGTTATTTGGCGGAGCCATTCAACTTGCAGGCGCGGTCAAGGCGAAGCGTAATGCGCAACAAACGCGCTCTGATTGGATGAGTATTGAACGCGAGCGCGGTATTTCCGTTGTCACTTCGGTGATGACCTTTGAATATGCCGACTGCGTCTTTAATTTGCTGGATACGCCAGGTCATGAGGACTTTTCCGAAGATAACTATCGCACGCTCTCAGCGGTAGATGCTGCTGTCATGGTGATTGACGCTGCTAAGGGAATTGAGGCGCGGACGCGAAAACTTTTTGAAGTCTGTCGACTTCGAGATATACCTATTGTCACTTTTATTAATAAGTTGGATCGCGATGGTCGGGATCCTTTTGAGTTGCTCGACGAAATTGAAAAAACCTTAGCTCTTGATACAACGCCAATCAATTGGCCGATGGGCGGGGGTAAAAATTTTATAGGCACATATCGCTTCTCAACTAAAACGATTCGTAAATTAGATGCGGATGAAGAGCCTGTTCAGACTAGTGGGATTGAGGATCCTATTATTGAACAATTACTGCCTACGCAGATTGTCGGTAATTGGCGCGATGAATCGATGCTTGCCGAAGCTGGCAGTAAGCCTTTTGATTTGTTGGCCTTTAGAGAAGGTCATTTGACGCCGGTATTCTTTGGAAGCGCATTGAGAAATTTTGGCGTGCGTGATCTTATTGATGCAATGGCTGAATATGCGCCATCGCCTCGCGCTCAGCAGGCGGATAAACGCAGTGTTTCCGCTAATGAGCCTAAGATGACAGGGTTCGTTTTCAAAATTCAAGCGAATATGGATCCTAATCATCGCGATCGCATCGCCTTCATGCGTGTATGTTCAGGCAAGCTTACCCGCGGCATGAAAGCGAAGCTTGCGCGCACTGGAAAATCTATTCCACTAAATGCGCCACAGTTTTTCTTCGCGCGCGATCGCTCGATTGCGGATGAGGCTTATGCAGGCGATGTCGTGGGCCTGCCAAATCATGGCGTATTGCGTATTGGCGATACCCTAACGGAAGGCGAAGATCTTGTTTTCCGTGGCGTGCCAAGTTTTGCCCCAGAAATTATGCGGCGTATTCTTATTTCAGATGCGATGAAAGCTAAAAAGCTGCGCGAGGCGCTGCAGCAATTAGCGGAGGAGGGCGTTGTGCAAGTCTTCACCCCGCATGATGGATCGGGATCAATTGTTGGGGTGGTTGGCGCATTGCAGCTTGATGTTCTTGCAACACGATTGGACGCAGAATACGGACTACAAACCCGTTATGAACAATCAAGATTTACAGTGTGTCGTTGGGTTGCCTCTCAAGACGCCGTGAAATTAAAAAGCTTCATTGATGCGCATGGCTCAAGCATTGCCGATGATCTCGACGGCGCGCCGGTTTTTATGTCGACTTCCGCTTTCCAGCTTAATTATGACTCTGAACGCAATCCGGACATTATTTTTTCTGATGTGAAGGATTATCAAAAATCCGAAAATTAAGCGTCTTTTGACGCGATACGCCGGCGCTTATCGTTTTTCATCAGGGTCTTCCCAAATTCGGTCTCGACGTGATAAGCGGTCGGTAGCAATTAAGCGTTCTGTCGAGGCCTGAGCGCCCTGAGTCGGCTCTAAATTAGATAAGGCTTTGAAAACAGTAGCTTATATTATCCGGTGGCGCCTTTAGCGGGAGCGCCGGGAATCTCCTTGCGTCCCCTGCGACGTGAAAATGACATCCAAAGGGAAGTTCATGAGCCAGTCCGGTTTCTTCACCACCTCCGTTGCCCAGTCAGACCCTGAACTTGCGAAAGCGATTGACCTCGAGCTTGGTCGTCAGCGCCACGAAATCGAGCTCATTGCATCGGAAAATATTGTTTCAAAGGCGGTGCTAGAGGCTCAGGGATCAGTTCTCACAAATAAATATGCGGAAGGTTATCCTGGCAAACGTTACTATGGCGGCTGCCAATTTGTGGATATTGCCGAAAACTTAGCGCTTGATCGGGCCAAAAAGCTTTTTGGCTGTTCTTACGCCAATGTTCAGCCGAATTCCGGATCGCAGGCGAACCAGGCCGTCTTTCTTGCCTTGCTGCAGCCTGGCGACACCTATCTCGGTCTAGATCTTGCCGCTGGCGGCCATCTTACGCATGGGTCGCCTGTCAATGTGTCCGGTCGTTGGTTTAAGCCAGTGGCTTATACTGTTCGCCAAAACGACCAGCGCATAGATATGGATCAGGTCGAACGTCTCGCTAAAGAGCATAAGCCAAAAATAATTATTGCCGGCGGTTCGGGCTATTCTCGTATTTGGGACTTCGAGGCTTTCCGCAAAATTGCTGATAGCGTCGGGGCCTATTTGATGGTGGACATGGCTCACTTTGCTGGTCTTGTCGCTGCCGGATTGCATCCTTCGCCATTTCCGCATGCGCATGTCGTGACGACCACGACGCATAAAACATTACGTGGCCCACGCGGCGGGTTGATCCTGTGCAATGATGAAGAACTTGGTAAAAAGTTAAATTCAGCCGTGTTCCCTGGCATGCAAGGCGGTCCCTTGATGCATGTGATTGCAGCCAAGGCCGTTGCCTTTGGCGAAGCGCTCACGCCAGAGTTCAAAGCCTATCAGCAACGCGTTAATGAAAATGCGCAAATTTTAGCGCAAACCCTCGTTGAGGCTGGTTTGGCGATTGTGTCAGGCGGAACGGATAACCACTTAATGCTGGTGGATCTGCGTCCTAAAAAGATTACGGGCAAAGCGGCGGAAGCCGCGCTTGGCCGTGCGCATATCACCTGTAATAAAAATGGCATTCCTTTTGATCCAGAAAAGCCATTCGTCACATCTGGCATACGTTTGGGCACGCCAGCAGCGACGTCGCGCGGTTTCGGTAAAGAAGAATTCAAGCAAGTCGGCAGCATGATTGTTGAGGTGCTTGATGGTCTTTCCGCTAAGGGCGAAGAGGGCAATGCGGGCACAGAAGCGGCAGTGAAAGAGAAGGTTCATGCGCTAACCGCTAAGTTCCCAATCTACTAAGTTTACTTGAGTTTCGCAGCCCTTCTTATGCGAGAAGGGCTGCGAGGTTTTTATTTAGATGAGTTATTGAAGTGGTGCGGCGCTTTTACGTCCATTTCATTTCTTCCGAAGCGGACGGCTAACCGCGTCTAATTGCGGGTTGTTTTTAGCCCGCGCGCAAGAGGCGACACGCATGCGCTGCCCTTACTGCGCTTCATTTGATACACAGGTTAAGGATTCGCGACCTGCAGAGGACTCTGCGTGTATTCGTCGTCGGCGCATTTGTCCAACATGTGGTGGTCGCTTTACGACTTTTGAACGCGTTCAGCTGCGTGAAATCATAGTCGTTAAAAAATCTGGTAGACGCGCGCCATTTGATCGCGACAAGCTTGTTCGTTCTGTTGAAATTGCTTTGCGCAAACGTCCAGTTGAGCCGGAGCGCGTGGAGCGGATGATTTCAGGAATTGTACGACAATTAGAAAGTCTTGGCGAAGCAGAAGTTGAAAGCCAGCAAATTGGCGAGCTGATAATTGAGGGGTTGCGCACGCTTGATGCAGTGGCCTATGTGAGATTTGCTTCAGTCTATCGTGACTTCAGAGAGGCGAGAGACTTCAACGTCCTGATTGACGAACTAGAGGGCGTTGGCGATCCAGAGACTAATAACGCTGACGATCTATGACGCGCGTCGCATCAGTGCCTCATTTCTCCCTTGATGACTTATATATGGCCAGTGCGCTTGCTCTTGGTCGACGAAATTTGGGATTAACCGCCCCTAATCCAGCAGTCGGCGCGCTTGTCGTTAAGGAAGGCGTCGTTATCGGTCGGGGTTGGACAGGCGTTGGCGGCCGTCCGCATGCTGAAGTAGTCGCCTTAAAGCAAGCTGGAGCGCTTGCGCAGGGCGCAACGCTCTACGTTACGCTTGAACCATGCGCGCATCATGGCGTGACGCCCCCTTGTGTCGACTCGATCATTGCTGCGGGGATTTCGCGTGTTGTGTCAGCCCTTGAGGATCCAAATCCACAGGTTGCGGGTCAAGGCCATCAGTATCTGAGACAATCAGGCATCGAGTTATCGGTTGGCGTCGGCGCGGCAATGGCTCGATTGGATCACATGGGCCATATATTGCGCATGACCCATCATCGCCCGATGGTGACATTAAAACTTGCTCAGACTGCGGATGGATACGCAGCAGGCGCCGCATATGATCCGCGATTGCGCATCACTGGGCCCGTCGCCGACGCCTTCACTCATGTGCAACGCGCTATGCATGATGCAATCATGATTGGCGCAGGCACAGCGCGTGAGGATGATCCTTTGATGACGGTGCGGTTGCCCGGAGTAGACAATCGCCGACCTTTGCGGATCGTGCTTGATCCAAAATTGTCATTGTCTCCCCGATCGCGTCTTGTCTCAACAGCTCATGATAAGCCCTTGTTGATTTTAGTGCGTGAAGATATTGCAGACGACGTCGTCCTACAGTTCAAGAAGTCCAGTGGAGCTGATGTTGCGCGCATAACAAGCAAGGATGGCTTGCTTAATCTCCATTCAGTGCTCCGCCTATTATCGGAGCGCGGCGTGACGAGAGTTTTTAGCGAGGGCGGTCCAACTGTTGCGGAAAGTTTATTGTCTGCCGGCTTAGTGGATGAAATAATTTTGCATCAAGGCGTTAAGCCTTTAGGTCGTTTAGGTAAGCTTGCATTGACTCCAACTGCGAAAATGACGCTACGAGATGAAAATAAATATCGGTTGATGGAAAAACGTTACTTGGGCGCGGATCAGATGATGCGATATGTGAGGGTTGGTTGATGTTCACCGGTATCGTGACAGATATGGGTGAGGTCGTGACTGTTCTGCCGCGTGGTGGATTGATGCGTCTGCAGATTGCCTGCGGCTATGACGCAAAAGAAATTATGCTTGGAGCGTCAATCGCATGCTCAGGAGTTTGCCTTACGGTTGTTGACGTAAAGCCTAATGGAACGGGCGCGATCTTTGATGTGGATGCGGCTAGTGAGACGTTACGTCTTACAAGCATCGGAAACTGGCGCGTTGGATCGAAAATTAATCTAGAACGCGCGCTTAAAATCGGAGATGAATTAGGAGGGCATCTTGTTGCCGGTCATGTGGATGGGCTAGCCATGATCATCTCGCGGGAGGATCTTAGTCAAAGAGAAAATCAATCTAAAGCATCAGCGATAGTCGATCAAATGACCTGTTTTTGGATTGAGGCACCGACAAATGAGCTTGCTGGATATATTGCGAAAAAGGGATCGGTTACCTTAGACGGCGTTTCATTGACGGTGAATGCTGTCGAAGGAAAAAGATTTTCAGTTTTAGTCATTCCTCATACTCTAAGGGTTACAACATTGAACGCTCGCCGCGAGGGCGATCTTCTTAATCTTGAGGTTGATTTAATGGCGCGTTACGCCGGGCGCTTAAGCGACTTTAATAAGACGCAGGATTCTTTGTGAAATCGTTGGAGGATACGCCAACATAAATCTTTGAAGATTAATTCTTCAGTCCAGAGATAGGCTTAGGCCTTGGAGACAATATCCTCATTTCATCATGGTTGAGAGGTAGTGGTACATGGCGGGCTTTGCAGAAGATGCATCGGAGAACCTGGTTGTCCCAGGAGCGCGTATGCTCGTCATCGCAGCGCAGTTTAATCGGGAAATCGTAGAAATGCTCTGCGCAGGCGCGCTGACAGTATTGGAACGTGCGCAAGCTGAGGCTGAGCTCATCATGGTTCCTGGAGCGCTTGAGATTCCGATCGCCGCTAAGATTGCATTGGAGGCTGCTAATAAATCAGCCCGTTCCTTTGATGGAGTCATTGCACTCGGCTGCGTCATTAGAGGCGACACCTACCATTTCGAAGTTGTCTCGAACGAAAGCGCGCGTGCATTAATGGATCTTTCCGTTTCGCAAAGCATGCCGCTTGGCAATGGCGTTTTAACAGTAGAAAATGAAGATCAGGCCTACGTGCGCGCCGATCCTCAGCGCGGCGATAAGGGCGGAGAAGCAGCGCGCGCCGCTTTAGTCTTAACCGCGTTGAAGCGGAGTTTGTCATGACTCTCGATCATCGCTCAGCCGCGCGTCTTGCTGTTGTGCAAGCGCTTTATCAAATGGAAGTTTCTGGTAAAGGGATTAATGAAATTTTTGCTGAATTTGAATCGCACTGGATGGGACGAGAAATTGAAGGTGTGCAGTATAAGCCGGCAGAGGTCAGTTTTTTCCGGGATATCCTTCAAGGCGTCTTAACCGATCAGTTGGCGATTGATCGACAAATTGACCAAGCCTTATCGACTGGATGGCCTTTGGCGCGCGTTGAAGCGGTCATGCGCGCCACATTAAGAGCCGGCGCTTATGAAATGCGCGCCAGAAGAGACGTTCCGTCGCGGGTTGTCATAAAAGAATATGTTGATGTCGCCGGGGCTTTTTTTGGTCCGACTGAATCAGGCATGGTCAATGCGGTTTTAGATAAAATTGCGCGAGAGGAGCGAGAGCAGGAAATAAAATAGCTCTTTTTTAAAAGTCGACTGCAATGATAATGAAGCGCTACAGTGAAGATGAATTAATATCAAAGCTATTTTCGCCAATAGCCGGGTCAGAGGCTTTGGGTTTAGCAGATGACGCCGCCTTGATGGCTGTTCGCGACAAGCCTTTGGTTCTTACAACAGATATGCTGGTTGCTGGCGTGCATTTCTTTGTGCAGGATCCGCCGGAATTAATCGCCAAGAAAGCGTTGCGCGTTAATCTCTCCGATCTTGCGGCGAAAGGCGCTGTGCCGCAGGGATTTCTTCTCTCCCTCGCCCTGCCGATGGATTGGAGCAATGTCTGGCTTGAGTCTTTTGCGCGCGGATTAGGAGAAGATGCGCAGGATTTCGCGACCCCCTTACTTGGCGGGGACACAACTTCAACCTCAGGCCCTGTCACCATTTCAATAACCGCGATCGGAACTGTCGAGACTTTTGTTGCGCGTCGCGGTGCGCGTGTTGGAGATGGCGTTTATGTCTCGGGACCAATTGGCGAGGCGGCGTTAGGTCTCTGGCTTCGCGAGAACCCTGAGTGTCTTGAAACTCTGGCGCTCGAGGCCCGTGATGGCCTGCTGGCGCGTTATTTGTTGCCCCGACCTCGTCTTGATCTGATCCCAGTTCTCGCCAGCGCCGCGACTGCGTCGATGGATATTTCTGACGGGTTAGCCGGGGATTTAGCTAAATTGATGCGCGTCTCTGGCGTAAGCGCCGAGGTCATAATCGGCGATATCCCTCTCTCCTTGGCGGCATTACAAGCAATCGCGATCAAGCCAGAGCTCCTAGAACTCGCGCTAACTGGCGGGGATGATTACGAAATCCTGTTCACGGCGGGGATTGATTTTTCTCCACCCAAGGGTATCTGGCGCATCGGCTCGGTTACGGCTGGATCGGGTCCGCCTCGGCTTCGCGATGGGGAAGGCAAAAGCGTGTTTTTCAAGAAAAACTCCTATCGCCATTTTTGACAACATAACGCTCTGCGCCATTGCCGCAGGCCCCTGTTTCTGGCAGAAAGCGCCCGGGAGGATTTAGCCGAGCCGAGTTGATTCTTGGCTTTTAGGTTATTGTTTTTCCTCTAGGCGACGGGCAGTCGCGCAAGTTTTGGCCGTCAATCGGCCTGGGAATAAAAGGCGAATTCATTATGGTTTTGTTTCTCACCATCGTCTTCGGACTGATGTCCGTCGTTTACGGCGTGAAGACTGCGCAAGAATTGCTGGCGGCAGACGCAGGGTCGGCCCGCATGCAAGAAATTTCAGGGGCTGTTGCCGAAGGGGCGCAGGCCTATCTTAACCGCCAATATAAAACCATTGGCATGGTTGGCGGCGTGATTTTTGTCATGCTGGTTGTTCTGCTGGGCTGGGCGGTTGCCTTCGGCTTTCTGATCGGGGCGGCTTTGTCTGGCGCAGCAGGCTATATCGGCATGAATGTCTCTGTGCGGGCGAATGTGCGCACGGCTCAGGCGGCGACCCATTCAATCGCAGCGGGCTTAGACATTGCGTTCAAAGCGGGCGCAATTACTGGCATGCTCGTCGCCGGTCTCGCCTTACTCGGCGTCGCCGTCTACTACGCTATCCTGACCTGGATCTTTGGCTACTCCCCTTCAGATCGGATCGTTGTTGACGCGCTTGTTGGCCTTGGCTTTGGCGCGTCCTTGATCTCGATCTTTGCGCGTTTGGGCGGCGGTATTTTTACCAAAGGCGCTGACGTCGGCGCGGATCTTGTCGGTAAGGTTGAAGCTGGCATACCGGAAGATGATCCGCGCAATCCCGCAACCATTGCAGATAATGTCGGCGATAATGTTGGCGATTGCGCTGGCATGGCGGCGGATCTTTTCGAGACTTATGCAGTAACCGTTGTCGCGACGATGGTGTTAGCCTCAATCTTCTTTGCTGGTCAGTCTGGCTTGTCATCGGCTGTGGTTTATCCGCTGGCTATTGGCGGATTGTCTATTTTGACCTCAATCGCAGGGACATATTTCGTAAAGCTAGGCGATGATGACACGCCTTGGGGAAAATTAGCGGCACCTTATTTTGAAAAGATCGGGTTGAAAAAAGACTCTATCATGGATGCCCTCTACAAAGGCCTGATCGCGGCGGGCGTCTTGTCTATTGGCGGACTCTTTATCGCAACAACTGTCACCGTTGGTTGGGGCGAAATTGGTAAGGCTAATGGCGTTGTGATTCATGGATATGGATTGTTTTTCTCCGGCGTCCTTGGTCTGATCGTAACAGGCGCAATTGTTTATATAACGGAATATTACACAGCGACGGGTAAACGCCCTGTTGTATCCATTGCGCAAGCTTCCGTAACCGGCCACGGTACAAATGTTATTCAGGGTCTTGCGGTGTCGCTTGAATCAACGGCGGCTCCCGCTTTGGTAATTGTTCTGGGCATTATCCTGACCTATGAACTAGGCGGCCTATACGGCACAGCGATTGCGGTAACGACCATGCTAGGTCTGGCCGGAATGATCGTCGCCTTGGACGCCTTTGGTCCAGTTACAGATAATGCGGGCGGCATTGCCGAGATGGCTGGATTGCCAATAGAAGTTCGGCAGTCAACCGATGCGTTAGACGCTGTTGGCAATACAACGAAAGCGGTCACTAAAGGTTATGCCATTGGCTCAGCAGGTCTTGGCGCCTTAGTGCTTTTCGCCGCTTATACAAATGACCTGAAACATTTCATTGAGACGGGCGTGCCCTTCTTCAAAGGGATTGATAAAGTCGATTTTGATCTTTCCAATCCCTATGTCGTCGCAGGTCTGATTTTTGGCGGCTTAATCCCTTATCTATTTGGGGGTATCGCCATGACGGCGGTAGGGCGCGCTGCGGGATCGGTTGTCGTTGAAGTGCGGCGGCAATTTAAAGAAAAGCCAGGCATTATGACTGGCGCAGAACGTCCCGATTATGGGCGCGCTGTCGATATGCTGACGCAGGCGGCGATTAAAGAGATGATCGTCCCTTCTTTGCTTCCTGTGCTTGCCCCAATCGTCGCATTTATCGTCGCTTGGATCCTTGGCGGTAAGGCGAACGCTTTTGCTGCGCTTGGCGCGCTCTTATTGGGCGTTATCGTCAATGGCTTGTTTGTGGCCATATCAATGACCTCTGGTGGCGGCGCTTGGGATAACGCTAAGAAGTCTTTTGAAGACGGTTTCGTTGATCAAGATGGCGTTCGGCATCTTAAGGGCTCTGAGGCCCACAAGGCGTCCGTAACAGGCGATACAGTTGGCGATCCCTATAAGGACACGGCAGGACCTGCAGTTAATCCCGCCATTAAAATTACGAATATTGTCGCTTTGCTGCTTCTTGCGATCCTAGCGCATTAACCAAGGCAGATAGAATGTTAAGAGGCGGGGGCGACCCCGCCTTTTTTTGTTTTTCTGTAGTCGCAGTTTTTGCAAAGCCGGCCTATACTCTTTGCGCCTATGACCCATCCCTTCTTTTGCCTGCACAATCACGGTTTCATTCGCGCTGCTGTCGCGACGCCGCAATTAAAAGTGGCTGAACCTGCTTTTAATGCGGCTAAAATAATTGAGATGTCTCAACAAGCAGACCAGCAAGCTGCATCGGTTGTTCTTTTCCCAGAGCTGGGTCTATCCGCTTACGCCATTGATGATCTGCTGCAGCAGGATGTTTTGCTGCTTGCTGTAGAGCGCGGATTGGAAGAAATTATTAAAGCATCGGCGCATTTAAAGCCGATCATTGTTGTTGGTGCGCCCCTTCGTTATCGTGGACGGCTTTATAATTGTGCAGTTGCGGTTTTTCGCGGAGAAATTCTCGCTGTCACGCCAAAAATTTTTCTACCGAATTATCGCGAATTTTATGAGAAGAGACATTTTTCTTCAGGGGCGTCAATTGTTGACGCGCAGATTAATATTGCAGGGAGAGAGGCTCCCTTTGGATGGGATCTTCTTCTTGAAGCGGTGGATTTCCCTAATCTCGTTTTGCATATGGAAATTTGTGAAGATGTTTGGGCGCCTATTCCTCCCTCATCGCGCGCGGCGTTAGCAGGAGCCACTGTCTTATTAAATTTATCGGCTTCTAACGCAATTGTTGGAAAATCTGATTTCAGGCAGAGGCTTTGCGCAACGCACTCTGCAAGTTGTCTCTCTGCCTATCTCTACTCTGCATCGGGGCAGGGGGAGTCTACAACGGATCTTGCTTGGGACGGCGAAGCCATGATCCATGAGAATGGCGTTTTATTAGCTAAAGCGCCGCGATTTTCAACGCAGCCTGAACTCGTTTTAGCGGATCTTGATCTTGGCCTGCTTGCAGCGGAGCGAATGCGTCAGAGTTCTTTTGGGGATTGCGCAGATAGAGAACGCTCTAATGTGAAATTTCGGCGCGTTAAATTTAGGCTTAATTTGACCCGTGATCGGGATCTTGGTTTCTTGCGGCGCGTAGAGCGCTTTCCTTTTGTGCCGTCAGATGAGACGCGATTAAGCGAATTATGTTATGAGGCCTTTAATATTCAAGCGCATGGTCTTGAGCAGCGTCTGCGCGCAACAAATATTTCCAAAGTCGTTATTGGGGTTTCGGGAGGTTTGGACTCAACCCATGCGCTCTTGGTCGCCATTGCGGCAATGGAACGCTTGGGATTGCCGCGTGACAATATACTCGGCTATACATTGCCAGCTTTTGCAACGACAAGTAAAACGAAGGCCAATGCTTGGGGATTGATGCGGGCGCTTAGCGTAACAGGCCATGAGATCGATCTCTCTAGCGCCGCATTGCAGATGTTAAGAGATATTCAGCATCCAGCTGCTCATGGCGAAGATCGCTATGATGCAACTTATGAGAATGTCCAAGCTGGCGCGCGAAGCGCGCTCTTGTTCCGCCTAGCGAATTTAAATGATGCGCTTGTTCTTGGCACGGGCGATTTATCAGAATTGGCGTTAGGATGGTGCACATATGGCGTGGGCGATCAGATGTCGCATTACAATGTGAATGCCTCTGTATCCAAAACGCTCATCCAGCATCTGATCCGTTGGTGCGCCAGCCAGGGTCATTACGGCGAAACAGCAACGCAACTTCTCAATGACATCTTAGATACGGAAATCTCTCCAGAGCTCATACCCGGAAAAGATCTGCAAAGAACGCAAGATGTCGTTGGTCCCTATGAATTACAGGACTTCAATTTATTCTATGTGACTAGATATGGGTTTTCGCCATCGAAAATCGCATTTCTGGCTTGGCGCGCATGGCGCGACGCTCAATCGGGCTATTGGCCGAGCGCGCTTAAAGAAAGCGAGCGCCATCAATATTCATTGGAAGAGATTAAGCGCTGGCTTGAGATTTTCCTCAAACGTTTTTTTGAAACGAGCCAATTCAAGCGTACGGCAGCGCCAAATGGTCCTAAAGTCAGCTCAGGCGGCTCTTTATCGCCGCGAGGCGATTGGCGCGCGCCAAGCGACGCGCATGCCCAGGCCTGGCTTGATGATTTTGACGCCATTCCCTAACAGACTTGTGTTCATTCCTAACTAGTTTGCGCAAGCTATTTGAATGCAATGGGCATTAATCACGTCATCGACAAATGCAGGAATAAATCAATTTGTTACTGATATTTACATAATTTTTTTCGGTATCGCGTAGTGAGTCATCTTGGTTGGCAGTCTGAGATTCCGCAATTAAAATAACGGACAGGCTTTAAAGTGTGGTAAGATAGAGCCTCTTGCAAAACTCTTGACCTTTTGAGCGCGCAGAAGCCCCTTTGATGAGCAAATTTTATCAAGAGAAGGCCTTATAGAGGATTTTCAAGTCTATTGCCAAAAATTGAGCGATAGCTGGCCTGATTAAGACGCG
>SXGR01569070.1_pt1 | contig 21979 bp, 22 predicted proteins | sample 3174711 | NCBI WGS metagenome assembly SXGR01 (sample SAMN11356860, study PRJNA531348) | freshwater metagenome | isolation source: freshwater sample F1-60 | place: China: Fuxian Lake, Yuxi | collected 2017-12-25 | reverse complement strand
TTTGGAATTAGGCTTGCCATACGACATGGTTTATCGCCTTCCTTTCCCCGGCCCAGGTTTAGGCGTGCGTATTCTCGGTGAAGTGAAAAAAGAATACGCCGATATCCTGCGCGAAGCAGATGCGATTTTCTTGGAAGAGTTACACGCATCTGGCTGGTACCACAAAACATCTCAAGCTTTCGCTGTGTTCTTGCCGGTTAAATCTGTTGGTGTAGTAGGCGATGGCCGCCGTTACTCTTGGGTTATTTCATTGCGTGCCGTAGAGACTGTAGACTTTATGACCGCACGTTGGGCGCACTTGCCTTACGAATTGTTAGAAAAGGTGTCTGGCCGTATTATCAATGAAATCTCCGGTGTATCGCGCGTTTGCTACGATGTATCGAGCAAACCACCAGCCACTATTGAGTGGGAATAGATTTTCTTGATCTAGTCGAATGCTAAGGCCGATCAGTTGATCGGCCTTTTTATTGGTACATATAAAGTCAAAGGATTGACTCTTGTTTTTTAACTTACTGAAAGATAAGAAGTTTATTTTTTGGCATTGCCTTTGCAAAACCTCTGTTATGAACTAGACCAAGCGTTGATTATTTGACGCGAATAACTAACAGAGGGTTAGCCCATGGCGGGCATGCACACTATCCAAACCTCGATTTCACCCCTAAAGCTGGTGCCCTTAGGCACAGTCGAGCCTGTATCTGCGCCTAAAATTGTTGGCGATAAAGGCCATGATGTTAAGGGCCAGGATCTCAAAAGCGCATTTGATTTATTTAATGAGATGTCGCAACAGCTGACAGACTCTTACTTCATGCTAGAAAACCGTGTGGCTGAGCTGAATCAAGAGCTCACCACTGTGGCCGATCAGCGTATGCAAGAGCTGGCCGAGAAAGAGAAAATCGCCAACCGCCTTGAGAACCTGCTCAACTTTCTCCCCGGCGGCGTGGTGGTGCTGGATTCCTCCGGCCGCGTTTCAGAATGTAACCCTGCGGCGGTTGATCTTTTAGGTGAGCCTTTACAGGGGGAGCTTTGGCGCGATGTGATTGTGCGCTCCTTTGCACCACGCCAAGACGATGGCCACGAAGTCTCTTTGCGCGATGGCCGCCGCATCAGTATTTCTACCCGCAACCAAGGTGAAGATGGGCAAATTATTTTGCTTACCGATCAAACTGAAACGCGCCGTTTACAAAGCCAGCTTAGTCGCCATGAGCGTTTATCCGCACTGGGTAAAATGATGAGTGCGCTGGCGCATCAAATTCGCACGCCTTTATCCGCCGCTATGTTGTATGCCGGTCACTTGTGCACCAGCAAATTGGATGATGAAAAGCGTCACCAATTTTCGGAAAAAATTTGTAATCGCTTAAATAATATCGAACGCCAAGTACAAGATATGTTGGTGTTTGCGAAAGGTGAATTGCCGCTTAAAGATGTGATTAGTGTGAATGAATTACAGCAGGCATTGGCCGAGGCGATGGAGGTTCCGCTGATGACTACAGAATCGTTATGCGCGTGGCGCAATGACTGTGGTGAAAATAGTATTCAATGCAATCGTGAAGCATTAATTGGTGCGTTATTAAACCTTGTTAATAACGCCATTCAAGCGGTGGAGCGAAACGCAAAGTTGCGCATAACCTTTACGTTGACTCAGCCTAAAAATCCCAAAGAAACGCCGCAGCTTATGATCGCCGTGTGCGATGCCGGCCCCGGTATTGCGCCAGAATTATTACCTACGCTCGGCGATTTATTTGTGACCACCAAAGCACAAGGCACTGGCCTTGGTTTGGCGGTAGTAAAAGCGGTAGCGCGAGCGCACCACGGTAATTTTAGTTTGCAATCGTCACAAGGGCAGGGTACCTGCGCCAGCCTTTTTATGCCGTTTGCAGTTATTTAATTGTTATTCATTGGTTTTAAAAATCATTCATCGGTAGGAGTAACACACATGGCACTTTCAGCATTAGCGATGAATTCATCGTCCGATTACACGAGTACAGCCATAAAAGTTTTGGTGGTGGAAGACGATAGCAATTTGCGTGAAGCCTTGAGTGATACCTTGCAGTTAGCAGACTACTCGGTGATTACGGCCAATAATGCCGAAGACGCATTGAAAAAATTGGCAGAATACGATGACCTGCGCATGATTATTTCAGATGTAAATATGGGCGCAATGAGTGGCCACGATTTACTGCGCGAAGTGAAAGCCAATTATCCCCATATTCCAATGATGTTAATTACCGCCTACGCCAGTATTAGCCAATCAGTAGAGGCAATTAAAAATGGTGCGGTCGATTATTTAGTAAAACCCTTTGCGCCAAATGTATTGGTAGAAACCATTGCGCGCCATTTAGGGGTTGCACAAATTCAAGGTGATGAGCCCATTGCGCAGGCTCAATCGAGTCGTCAACTTTTGCAATTGGCACAGCGCGTTGCGCAATCTGAATCCACTGTTTTGATTGTGGGTGAATCAGGTACGGGTAAAGAAGTTTTAGCGCGTTATATTCACAATCACTCGCCTCGTTCCAACCAACCTTTTATTGCCATTAACTGCGCCGCTATTCCAGAAAACATGTTGGAAGCTATGCTGTTTGGTCACGAAAAAGGCGCTTATACCGGCGCGCATTCCAGTGCGCCCGGTAAATTTGAACAGGCCAACGGCGGCACTTTGTTGCTCGATGAAATTTCAGAAATGGATATTGGTTTGCAAGCCAAATTATTGCGCGTGTTGCAAGAGCGTGAAGTTGAACGTTTGGGTGGTCGCAAAACCATTAAATTAGATGTGCGCGTTATTGCAACCTCCAACCGCGATATGCGCGAGCAAGTTGTCGCCGGAAAATTTCGCGAAGATTTATATTACCGTTTAAGTGTGTTGCCATTGCAATGGGCACCCTTGCGTGATCGCTTGGACGACATAATTCCGCTCGCACAAAAAATTCTGCAAAAGCACGCGCAAAAGCAAAATCGTCACGGTGTGAGTTTGACCATGGCTGCGCAGCAAGCACTGTTAAGTTATTCCTGGCCCGGTAATGTGCGCGAGCTGGATAACATTATGCAGCGCGCACTGATTCTACAAATTGGCAGCAGTATAGATGCGGTCGATTTAGGTTTGGATGCCGGAAACATCTACAGTCAAAAGCCCAACGTAATGGAGGCTGCCATGCAATATCAAACCTACCAGCCTGCAACCATGCTGCGCGATGCCCAAGGTGTGCATTCAGCACGGGAGTTTGCGCAGGACTTATCTGTACCCCATTACACAGGCGACAATATTGCACTCATCAGCGGCACACCTTATGTGCCCAACCCTGCTTTAGGTACAGATTTAAAGCAGCGTGAATATGAAATTATTATGGAGACGCTGCGTAAAGAAGGCGGCAGCCGCAAAAACACGGCGGAGCGTTTAGGTATTAGCGCGCGCACATTGCGTTACAAAATGGCACGTTTAAGGGAAGAGGGTTTTGCCATTACCGAGTGATATAGGTAAAAGACTGAGTAAATGTGCAGAGGAGTGGAATAATTGCCTGCTTAGGTCTATACCAAAAAGCAGCTTATAGAACTTCACTTCTCTCACTACTGAGCCACCAATGAAATTGTTTCACTTGGCAAAACCGCCTGCCTTTTTCTTGATGATAGTGCAGTGCATAATTTTGATTGCAACTTGCTGTTTACCGTCTGTTCCTAAGGCGGAACCGCTGCGAGTGGTGGTTACTGGGGACGGAAATGCCAACAGCCAGGATCCTTCATATTTCTTTGAGCAGTTATTAGTGTTGGCTTTAGATAAAACTAAATTAACTGATGGGGATTATGTTTTAGGTCACAACACTCATGGTGGTGGTATAGCGCGTGATCGAGCTATGGTGATTGCGGGTGTTGGTATTGATGTTATGTGGGCGTCCGCAACCAAAGAGCGTGAAGAGCAAATGCGGGTAGTGCCGATTGATCTTTTGAAAGATCTGAATAATTTCCGTGTGCTGTTAATCAACAAAGAATCGCAAGCACAGTTTAACCAAGTAAAAACGTTAGATGATTTAAAAAAGTTTACTGTTGGCTCAGGTGAGCACTGGACTGATGGGCTCATCATGAAAGACAATGGTTTTAATGTGATGGCAACGTCGAGTTATTATGGCCTTTTTAAGATGTTGGCCGCGCGACGTTTTCATTTTATATCGCGAGGCTTACACGAAATTGGTTATGACACTCAAGCCTATAAAGAATTTGCTTTGGTCAAAGAAGAAAAATTACTGCTAGCCTATGATGTACCAATTCCTTATTGTTTTTTCGTCAACAAAAATAACACCACCTTAGCTGATCGAATTGAACGCGGCCTTAATATTGCCTTGCAAGATGGTTCATTTGATAAGTTGTTTTATCAAATGCCAAGTTTTAAAGAGGGTGAAGACATTCTTAAAGGCGCTAACCGCACCCTCATAACCGTAAAAAATACTAAAAAATAAGTTTCCCCTAGCGTTTTAATTAAAATCAAACTCTGAAATTTCTCTCTGCAAGCGTTTTTCCTCCCATTTAATTTCCAGTTTTCTTCTGCACTCCATATTGGCTTTTATTTTTTTATGCTTGCCTTTTGCATTAACCGCATACTGTAAAAAAGCCGCCATGGCTTGATCGATCACTTCGGCGTCACGAATCTGTAGTGCTTGGCTCATCGCTTATCTCCTTGGGTTGGCATTAACAATGGGTTCAAAAACTAACCCAAGTAGATGACAGCTCTGTGAAGAAATAACGACATTTTTGTGGCTGAATTTTCAGAGAAGTGTGCTAAATATTTGAACGCTTGGCCAAGACTTGCCATGCGGCAAGTTTTGGCCTGCTTTGTGCAATATTCCCTGCAATTAGGCGAATTGCCAATTTTTTGTCGTAGCTATAAATAGCCATTCTTATTGTTGCATTGCTAGGAGAATCCCATGGTAGATCGTGTTGATATCAATCGTCTTCTTGGTGAAATGCGCAGTATTAAATCGCAAACCCAGGTGTTTCAGCGCCCGCAAGCACTTAATGGCGACGTGGGTATTAGCCGTGGGTTAAATAATTTACAGGTTGATACTGGCAACAAAGTTCCCAGTTTTGGTGATCTGATGACCAAAGCCATCAACAATGTGAATGAAGTGCAAAAAGATTCTAGCGCTATGGCAACAGCCTATGAAAAAGGAGTAGCGGGCGTGGACATTACCGATGTGATGATTGCCTCGCAAAAAGCCTCAGTCTCATTTCAAGCGATGGTGCAAGTGCGCAATAAATTAGTGGAAGCTTACAAAGATGTTATGAGTATGCCTATTTAACCTAAGGGGTTAACGAACGGCGTTTGAGTTATAGGTTTCGCGTACATTAATAAAAGGTTTTTGATATGGCCACAACAGCAGATGCTTCTAATCTCCCCGCAACAGGTAGAGGTCGTGGTGGCGATTTAGCCGAAGGTTTTAGCAGCCTGAATTTGTTCCGTCAGGTGGGATTAATGATCGCTTTGGCGGCGAGTGTGGCCATAGGTTTTGCAGTTGTGCTCTGGACACAAGCCGAAGATTATCGCCCACTGCTAGGCCGCATGGATAATTTGGATGCAGCCAGTGTTATACAAGTGCTAGAGCAAAGCCAAATTAAATTTAAGCTAGACCCTAATACCGGCACAGTCTTGGTGGCCGCTGATGATATTCACATGGCGCGCTTAAAGTTAGCTGAAGTGGGTTTGCCTGGCAGCAAAACCCCCGGCTTTGAATTAATGGATAAAGAGCAGCCACTCGGTACCAGCCAGTTTGTAGAGGGCACTCGCTATCAGCGCAGTATTGAAGGTGAGTTGGCTCGCACCATTACCAGTATCAGCAGCATTCGCAGCGCCCGTGTTCATCTTGCCCTTCCTAAAAAAACCGTGTTTGTGCGCGATGCGTCTAAACCAACAGCCTCAGTATTTGTAGAAGTGTTTGCCGGCAGAACTGTAGAGCCTGCGCAAGTAAAAGCAATTATGAATTTAGTGGCCTCCAGCGTACCCGATTTAAAAATGGCCGATGTGACGGTGGTAGATCAACACGGCGATTTGATTTCAACCGGTGAAGATAGCCAAGATTTAATGCTGGCCACCAAACAACATGACTATGCCAAAACCGTGGAAGAATCGGTTATGAAGCGCATTACCGGTATTCTTGAGCCAGTGGTTGGCAATGGTAAATTTCGCACCCAAGTGAGTGCGGATATAGACTTCACCGCCGTAGAGCAAGCAGCCGAAACGTTTAACCCAGATTTACCCGCCGTGCGCAGCGAGCAAAAACTTATAGAATCTAAGGGTGCTGGCGACGCAGTTGCCGGTATTCCTGGCGCACTGACCAATCAACCACCTGCCACGGGGCAAACACCTGAACAAGCCACTCCACAGGATGGCCAAGCTGCTGCACCCAAGCCCGCTAGCAATAATCGCGAACAATCAACCCGTAATTTTGAGCTAGATCGCACAGTAAGTTATACCAAACACCAACAAGGCACCTTAAAACGTCTAACCGTTGCCGTGGTTGTAGATGACAAAGTCGTCAAAAACGAGGATGGTACAGAGACTCGCCAAGCATGGTCAGCCAACGATCTCGAACGCTTGTCTATACTGGTAAGAGATGCGGTTGGTTTTTCTGCCGTGCGTGGCGATAGCGTCAATGTATTGAATGCGCCTTTCACCTCAGGTGTTGTACTGCCTGAAACTGAAATTCCCACTGTACCTATTTGGGAGCAGTGGTTAATGAAATACGGAAAGCACCTTGCTGGTGTGTTGATTGTGTTGATTTTGGTGTTTGGTTTACTGCGCCCGGTATTTAAAAGCTTGGCGCGCAACGGTGGCAACATTGCCGAACAAGAAGAGGCACGGCAGTTAGCCGCTTTAGAAGCCGCAGGTCTTGGCGGAATGGAAGGCGTTTCCGATGAAACTGTGACACTATCCGGCGGCAGCGCGCTCTTATTGGGTGGCCCTGAACAAGGTTATGAACAACAACTCAATGCCATTAAAGGCTTGATAGCAGACGACCCAGGCCGTGTGGCGCAAGTGGTTAAAAAATGGGTCAATCAAGGCGAATAGTAAAGTGAAGGGTGAATAAGTCTTATGGCAACTCCTGAAAAAGCTGGTGAAAAAGCCAAAACGAAATTACGCCCCGTAGATCAGGCCGCAATTTTGCTCATGTCTTTAGGCGAGCAAGATGCCGCCGAAATTCTCAAACACATGGGCCCAAAAGAAGTGCAGCGCATAGGCGCGGCCATGACCCAATTAAATAATGTGCAGCAATCAGATGTGCAGGCGGTAATGGGTAACTTCCTTGAAGAAGTGCGAACGCTAACGGGCTTGGGCGTGGGTGCAGATGGCTATATTCGTAAAATGCTGGTTACCGCCTTGGGCGAAGATAAAGCCAACGGTCTGATCGACCGTATTTTGTTGGGCGGCAACACGACCGGTTTGGATACGCTCAAATGGATGGATGCTCGCTCAGTGTCGGATATTATCCGCAATGAACACCCGCAAATTCAGGCGATTGTGATTGCCTATTTGGATGCTGACCAAGCCGCCGAAATTTTGACGTTCTTCCCTGAAAAAGTTCGTCTCGATATTATGATGCGCGTCGCGTCCTTGGATACGGTTCAGCCGAGTGCGCTGCAAGAACTGAACGATATTTTAGAAAAACAATTCTCCGGCAACGCTGCATCGCAAACCAAAGCCATGGGTGGTTATAAAGTGGCAGCGGAAATCATGAACAATTTGGATGGCTCAATCGAAGCCGATTTGATGGATTCCATCAAAGAAGTGGACGAAGACATGGGTAACCAAATTCAAGATCTTATGTTCGTGTTTGACAACCTCAAAGATGTGGAAGATCGCGGCATTCAAGCCTTACTACGCGAAGTTTCTTCCGAGGTACTTATTGTGGCGCTCAAGGGTGCGGACGACGAACTCAAAGAAAAAATCTTCAAAAATATGTCCAAACGTGCAGCCGAACTTTTACGCGACGATTTGGAAACCAAACCGCCCATGCGCTTGGCCGATGTAGAAGCCGCGCAAAAAGAAATTCTCACCACCGCACGCCGCATGGCCGATTCTGGCGAAATTATGCTGGGCGGCAGTGGCGAGGCGATGGTTTAATCTTTAGGAAACACTATGACCTCTAAATCTACGTCTGGGCGCATCGCTGCTGAAGATCTTGGCGAAGTCACATCATGGATGCTGCCACCCGTAGATGAAGCAGGCAAGGTATTATCCAGCGCTGAACGCGAGGCGCGTTTGCGTCGTGAGAAACTACTGCGGCAAGGCAAAGAAAAAATAGAAACCGTAGAAATGCCGGCGCCACAAAAAACCGGTATGACCGCGCAGGACATGCAAGATATTTTTGATGCAGCAGAAAAAGATGGTTTTGCACAAGGCCACGCGGAAGGCTTTGAAAAAGGCAAAAGCGATGGTTTTGAAGCAGGGCGTCAGCAGGGCTTAAAGGAAATGCGCGCGCAATTAACCTTGGAGCAGCAGCGCTTTCACAATCTCGCCAATGCATTATTGAACCCACTCACGGCGCAAGACAACGATGTAGAAAATATGCTACTCGATGTTATTTGTTCGCTTACGCAAAGTGTTATTCAGCGCGAGTTGGTGACAGATTCTTCGCACATTGTTGACTTAGTAAAAACCGCAGTCGATGCATTGCCGATTGGCAGTAAAAATATTCGCGTCAGTTTAAATCCCGATGATTTAGCTGTGGTAGAAACCTATGCTGCCGAGCAACAATTGGAGTGGAAGTTTTTTGGTGATCTGCAATTACAACCCGGCGGTTGCAAAATAGAAACACCAGAAAGCCGCGTGGATTTTTCAGTGTCGCAACGTTTGCAAACGGTGCTGGAGCAATTTTTAACGGGGCAGTTGGCGCAGCTTGATGGCGCTGATGATTCAGAAGAAACAGAGTAAAAACACCCCCTCGGCAATTGCATCCTGCATGGCTCTACCTCCCCCTTGAAAAGGGGGAGGGGCTAACTCCCAGTGCGATAACCTGTGTGCAAGGCTCGCTCTAATCTCCTCCCCTGTGTGAAGGGGGAGGCCGGGAGGGGGTAAAGTTCTCGCTACAAAAAACGGTTCACCTATGTCCGAACGTCAATCCATATCTTCCCGCCTACAACACTACGCACCGCGTCGTTTAATCAATAACGAACCCGTTGCTGAAGGCCGCATTACGCGCTCTGTCGGTTTAACTTTAGAAGCCGTTGGCTTAAAAGTATCGGTTGGAAAACAGTGCGAAGTGATTAATAGCGATGGTCGTCGTATCGAAGCCGAAGTCGTTGGTTTTGCGGGTGATCGCGTATTCCTCATGCCGATTAAACGTGTAGAAGGTTTGCAACCTGGCGCACGCGTTGTGCCGGTTTCGTCCCAGCAAGGCATGCGTATTGGCCCGCAATTATTAGGCCGTGTGGTCAACGGTATTGGCCAGCCTTTGGATAACAAAGGCCCACTTGTTGGCGATGAATTTCTCGATTTTGCGCCGCAAGAAATCAATCCTTTACAGCGCAACCCCATCAACGAAACCCTCGATGTTGGCGTGCGTGCGATTAATGCACTTATCACCGTAGGCCGTGGTCAGCGTTTAGGTTTAATGGCAGGTTCGGGTGTAGGTAAAAGTGTGCTTATGGGCATGATGACCAAATTTACGACGGCGGATATTGTGGTGGTGGGTTTGATTGGTGAGCGTGGCCGTGAAGTAAAAGAATTTATCGATCACATTTTAGGTGAAGAAGGTTTACGTCGTGCAGTGGTTGTTGCATCGCCTGCGGATGACGCGCCCTTAATGCGTTTACGTGCATCGCAATTGGCCAGCCGTATTGCTGAGTACTATCGCGATAAAGGTTTGAACGTTTTATTGTTAATGGATTCACTTACGCGTTATGCCCAAGCGCAGCGTGAAATCGCTCTAGCCATAGGTGAGCCACCGGCTACCAAAGGCTATCCACCATCCGTATTTGCCAAGATTCCACAACTCGTTGAACGTGCCGGTAATGCGGATAAAGGGCAGGGTTCCATCACCGCTTTTTATACGGTGCTAACCGAAGGCGATGACTTGCAAGATCCCATTGCCGATGCAGCACGTGCGATTTTAGATGGTCACGTAGTGCTTTCGCGCAAGCTGGCAGAAGAGGGGGTTTACCCGGCGATTGATGTAGAAGCTTCCATTAGCCGCGCCATGCAAAATATCGTTCCAGACGAACACCTGAAGCAAATGCAACGCTTTAAACAGTTGTTGTCGCGCTACCAACAAAACCGCGATTTGATTTCTATTGGCGCCTATACCCAAGGTGCGGATGCCGAAACCGACGCGGCCATTGAGCGCTTTCCCCATTTGCGCGCCTTTATTCAGCAGGGCATTAATCAACGCGTACTTATGCCGGAGTCTATTGCCAATTTACAAGCTGTTGTTCGTACACAAGGGCCTAAAAATACTGGGCCGCTTGCAGCACAGCATCAGCAGCGCTAAGCAGTAAAAGAGGTAGCTTATGGCTGAATCGCGCGCAAAACGCATGCAAGTTGTCTTGACCCTAGCCGAGCGAAATGAAGAGCAGGCTGGACAACAGCTCAGCCAATTCAACCAGCAAGTGGATGCTGAAGTAGAGCAGCTTCGCCAGTTAGATGACTATACAGCGCAGTACTTGAATACCTATTCCAACCGCAAAATAGCCGTAAGACCCCAAGAGTTAATTGCCTACAGCGGGTTTATACAACGCTTGGGCGAGGCGCGCAAAGAACAGCAGGCACGGCTTGAGCGTTTGCAGCTTCAACTAGAGCGTTTGCGGCAGGTGTGGCGCATAGCTCATCAAAAAACCGAATCTATAAAAGACCTTATCGCACGGCTGCAACAGGAAGAAAATACCCTTCTGGACAAGCGACTACAAAAGGAAATGGATGAGTTGGTGGGGCAGGCTTACAGCCGACGTGAAGAAAACTTCTAGCGTCAAAATGGCCTATCTAAGGCTTATTTGCGTCCGCGCTCTTTTTTTAGGATTTTCTCTGTGCGCTGCTATACAAAGAGTATTTATCGGCTAGGCTTAGGTTTGGAAGAATGCTTAGTGTAAGCCAAGCCCAAGGGCTATTTGGGTGTAATGGTGTACAGAATTACTAAGCCAGCAAAATCCAAATAATGATTATTTGAATAATGTGACAGAGGTAAGTTATGGCGATCACGTCTACCGTTTCTGCAGATGGAAACCAGGTGACCATCTACATTCAGGGGCGTTTCGATTTCAGTTCCCATCAAGAATTTCGCAACGCTTATGAAAAACTGACGAAAGCGCCTAGTCGCTTTCGGGTGGATTTGCAGGGTACGTCTTATTTAGACAGTTCGGCCTTGGGCATGCTTTTGTTGCTGCGCGATCATGCGGGTGGCGAGCGAGCGGATATAGACATTGTGAATTGTTCGCAAGATGTTAAAAAGATTTTGCTCATCTCAAATTTTGAACAATTGTTTTCTATTCAATAGATGCGAGGACTTGTTCGTTTGAAATCTTTCAAACGCAAGTTGTGAGTTCTCAGAATGGATGTTGAAGGAAGGCGATTGCTATGAACGATCTGCGTAGCTTAAAAATCTTGGTAGCTGATGACACTGATACAGACCGTCTGATATTAGAGACCATAGTGCGCAAAGAGGGGCACCAGGTTTTTTCTGCAAAAAATGGCCTTGAAGCTGTTGCTATCTTCCAGCAAGAACACCCCGATATTGTGTTGCTCGATGCGCTTATGCCAGAAATGGATGGCTTTGATGCTGCACGTCAAATTAAAAATTTGGCGGGCGATGAATTAGTCCCCATTATTTTTCTCACATCACTGCAAGACACAGATTCCTTGGTGCACTGTTTAGATGCTGGCGGCGATGATTTTTTATCCAAACCCTATAATCGGGTTATTCTCAAAGCCAAAATAAAATCCTTTAATCGCATGCGCGGTTTGCACAACACCATGATCACCCAGCGCGATCAATTGGCGCAGCATCACCAGCGGTTACTGCAAGAGCAAGCCGTCGCTAAACAAGTTTTTGATAATGTTGCCCATAGCGGCTGTTTAAATGCCAGCAATGTGCGATATTTTCTGTCGTCGCTCGCAGTATTTAATGGTGATGTCGTGGTCGCAGGGATTCGTCCCAACGGCAATATGATGGTGTTATTGGGTGATTTTACAGGGCATGGTTTACCGGCAGCCATTGGCGCTATGCCTTTAGCATCCACTTTTTACGGCATGGTAAACAAGGGCTTTTCCATGTCGGATGTGCTGTGTGAAATCAACAAAAAATTAAAAACTATTTTGCCGATTGGTTTGTTTTGCTGCGCCACCATGATTGATTTTAACTTTCGTCGTAAGCGCATAAAAGTATGGAATGGTGGCTTGCCCGCAGGCATGATTTATCGTCACCTTGATCGCAGTGTTATTCCTTTGCGTTCAACTCATTTACCCTTGGGGGTTTTGCCAGAAAAAAGTTTTAAAGATGATGTGCAGCTTTATGACTTGGATGAAGGTGATCGCATTTTTATGTGGTCTGACGGTATTCACGAGGCGCGCAATCCTGCTGGTGATATGTATGGAGAGGAGCGTTTGTTAGAAGTGTTGGCTCAGGCCAATGAACCTGCAATCATATTTGATGAAATTTTAACGAGTGTTAAAAATTTTATTGGCTCCGGTGAACAGGATGACGATTTATCCATGATTGAAATTCGTATGGATGCACCAGAGCATCTGCAGCATCCAAACCATTATTTTGTCCATCAACAGCAGCAGTTACCAGTAGAGTGGGAGCTGCGCTTTGAAGTTAAGCCCACCAGTTTCAAATCCTTTGACCCCTTGTCATTTTTGTTAAATATTTTAACGGAAGAACCAGATTTACGTAGTTTTAGCGGTAGCCTCTATACCATCTTGGCAGAGCTTTATTCTAATGCACTTGAGCACGGGGTGTTGGGTTTGAGTGGTGATATAAAAAAATCACCGGAAGGTTTCGCTGAGTATTATGCGCAGCGTGAAAAATTGTTAAATGAAATTGCCACTGGATTTGTGCATATTTATTTTGCTTATTCATCAAATATAGATGGCGGCTCATTAACCTTGCGGGTGGAGGATAGCGGTGCAGGATTTGATTACAGTGCTCTTCAAGGCAAACCGTTGTCCACCATCGGCTATAGTGGGCGCGGTATTGGTATAGTTGAAAAATTGTGTAAAACCGTTCGTTATTACGGTTCTGGCAATAAAGTTGAAGTGGTGTTCGCTTGGGTTAATGATGATTAATACCCAAACTATTCCACTCCACATAACATGTCTGCTCGGGTAAAATTATGAGTGTAACGCAACACATTAGCTACGATGCTTTAAATTCTTTAAAAGAAGTTATGGAAGACGATTTTAATTTTTTAATTGAAACGTTTCTTCATGATTCTGAAGACCGCTTGGGAAAATTGCATGAACTACTGGGCGGCGATGACGTTGATGCTATTCGTAGAGCATCACATAGCTTTAAAGGTAGTTGCAGTAATCTTGGCGCTTTGCGGCTTGCAAGCTTATGCGCGGCGTTAGAGCGCAAAGCATTTGACCGAAATATTGCAGATCTAGCTGTGGATCTCGCGGAGATTGAAGAAGAGTTTTTAATCGTCAAACAAATCATGCTGGATTTTCTCGCGCACTAAAAAAATTTTGGTACCTCCCCTCTTTGGCATCCCCCTTGCTCTTATCCCTTTGAAGGCTTAAATCAATTTCAAATCCAACCCTAAAGCGGCAATCACTTGCCGTTTTGCGGGTTTGTAGTGGCAATAAAGAGGGCTAGCGGCAATGAATAACACGTCTGCATACGCGAATGTATTATTGAAATCTCCTGCATTAAAAACAGCGGCGGCAATACCTGCAACCGTAACGCCCAAACATAATGATGTCAGTGATGATTCATCTGCTAATTTTCGGCAAACTTTTAAAGATGTACACGAGAGTCAGAAAAGTCAGAATGATACAGTTCATAAGTCTATGAACTCTAAAAAATCTACGCAGGTTGAGCGTCATAGAGATGCTAAAAATACCAAAGAGGTTGAGGATATTAAGGTCACCAACGAGACGGCTGCAAAACAAAAAACCACTAATGACTCTGCCGATATAAATCGAAACGCTATTGGCAGTAAATGTGTGCGCGAACAATCGGCACAACACAAAAACAAAGATTTATGTGCGGATAAGTCTACCGACGGAGAATTTGATCAAGAAGCCACCAACCTTGTTGCTGACAAAAGTTCAGATACATCTCCAAATACACTGATGGCTTCGGCTGCGGTTGATGAGATGGATAGTGGTTTAACCCAATCGGCTTTGGTATTTGGTACAGAATTCACGACAGCTACAGAGGCTTCAGTGCCAGTGGTTGCCGATGTTTCGGGTTCAGTGGATGAGCAAATATTAACGCAAGAGGCACCTGTATCTGCAAACACAAACGCGGTCTCAACAACTATTGATTCTGCGGGTTCCTTCGTGCCCTCGTCTGCAAGTCCAGTGCCTCTGAGTGGTGCGGATGTGGTAGCCCCCTTTACCAGAAATTCCATAGCGTCTGAGATTATTGATTCAAGGCCACCCTTATCGCCATTGTCATCAAAATCAGAATCGGGATTAGTTGCTATGGCTCCCGTTGAGCCAAACGCCATAACGCTTGGAATAGAAAGCCTTGGAAATGCATCCATAAGCCCTGACACATCGATAAAGGTAGGTAAAAGTAGTGAGGGGGTTGGTCAGCCATTAGGTGTTAATGAATCTCTACTGCAACAAAAGCAAATGCAACAGCTTATCGATAGCTCACAATCTGTTTCCGCAAATCAGCTGGTGACTGCTGTAGCACCTTTGGATGCTCCTGTTTTAGCCGCAGGCGCTATGGCCTCACTCTTACCGGTAAAACCGGCGCAAGGTGCTGTATCTAATGAGTCTGAGCAAGCAGCAGAAATACTCGCCGTATTAACACCAGAAACTAACCTATCAGCAAAACTAACTGCCAAAGCCAGTGTGCCAACAGATGTCACTCTTGATTCGAGCAATCCCGTAACAACTACACAAGCTCACATACAGGCAGCCAAGTCTGCGTTTGAAAAAACCTTACAGGCTATAGTTTTAGCTGATGCAAGTGGTGCGGATGATAGTATCGCCCAAGCGTTAAATTCGAGTAGCTCAAGCAGCTCAACGAATACATTTATGGATTCTTTAATGCGCGGAGCGGATCAGCAAACCCCGGCGGCGCGTAGTTTTGTGGTGCAAACCTCTGTTCCTGTTCCGGTAGGGCAACCGCAGTGGAGTCAAGCGGTGGGTGAAAAAGTGTTGTGGCTTGCAGCGCAGAATGTCAGCTCCGCCGAAATTAATTTACACCCCAAAGATTTGGGGCCAATACAGGTTAGGGTTAGCGTTAACCAAGAGCAGACCACGGTGAGTTTTACCAGCCAGCATGCGGTTGTGCGTGAAGTGCTCGATCAAAACCTCAACCGTTTGCGCGACATGTTTAGCGAACAGGGTTTGAATCTCGTCAATGTGGATGTTTCCGATAAGTCCTTTAGTCGCCAACAAGGTGATGCTCAAGGTCAAAAAGGTCAGAGCGGCGCACATGATGTTGCTCAAAATGAGGAAACAGCCGTCGCCATGAGCGCTATTGTTCAGCAGCGTTTAGTGGATCATTACGCGTAATTAGGATTTTTTAAGTGTCTCAGTAGGGTCGTTGTTACGATTTTGCTGAACGCCTCCCTTTCTGCTTAAGAATTGCTCAGCTTGCTGCATATGCAAGCAGCATCAATATTTTGCGGTAAAAAAGACCTTTCATTCCGCCATCCTCCTAGCAATCAAACAATCCACTGCTACGCTTTAGTGAGCAATAGCTGGCATAGCTATTGCTGAAACCCTATTAGCTAAAGAAAGTGACGGAGTTTTGACATGGCCGCTGGTAAAAAAGACGAGAAACCGAGTAAAGATGCTCAACCCGCTGAAGGTGCCGTTGATGAATCCAAGCAAAAAAAGAAAAAGCTTTTTATGTTTATTGGCTTAGCCATCTTATTGGTTGTTATTTCGGTGGGTGCGACTTTTTTTGTAGTCTCCAAGATGATGGGTGGGGAAAAGTCTGGTGGGGAAGATGCCACATCTGCCTCTGAATCTAGCGAGTCGGCAGAAGTAGTAGCCAAACCTGCGATCTATTTCCCCTTAAAAACCTTTACGGTTAATTACGATGTTAATGGCCGCCAGCGCTTTCTACAGGCTGAGCTGACACTGATGTACCGCGACGAAGCCGTACTGAAGACACTCGAATTACATATGCCTGCATTGCGCAACAGTCTGGTTATGCTGTTAAGTCGCCAAGTATTCGACGAGTTACAAACTGCAGAAGGTAAAGAGAAGTTACGCACTGACGCGCTTGCAGAAATACAAGGCATTATCGCTAAAGAGGGTGCCGCAGCTGCAGCAAAATCAGAAGAGAAAGATGCAAAAGAAAAACCTTCAAATGCCAATGTTGAACAAGTGCTATTCACGCAGTTTGTAATGCAATAGCAACGCACTAAATAGCAATGCAATAAATAGCAATGCAATAAAAGGGTAGCCACTCGTGCAAGATCTATTATCACAAGACGAAATTGATGCCCTCTTACACGGGGTCGATGACGGCGATATAGAAACCGAAGCGGATCTTGAGCCGGGTACGGTTAAGAACTACGACTTAACCAGTCAAGACCGAATAGTGCGTGGGCGTATGCCCACGCTTGAAATGATTAACGAACGTTTTGCACGCTATACCCGTATCAGCATGTTCAATATGTTGCGCCGCACTGCCGATGTTTCTGTGGGCGGTATTCAAATTCAAAAATTTGGTGAATATGTTCATACGCTTTATGTTCCCACCAGTTTAAATATGGTGAAGTTTCGCCCCTTGCGCGGTACTGCATTAATTATTTTAGATGCAAAATTAGTATTTAAATTGGTAGATAATTTTTTTGGTGGCGATGGCCGCCACGCAAAAATTGAAGGCCGCGAATTTACCCCCACGGAATTGCGGGTAGTGCAAATGGTGTTAAACCAAGCGTTTGTGGATTTAACAGAGGCTTGGAAAGCCGTAATGCCCATTAATTTTGAATACGTACATTCTGAAGTAAACCCATCACTGGCCAATATTGTCAGCCCCAGTGAAGTGGTAGTGGTCAGTACGTTTCATGTAGAGCTAGATGGCGGCGGTGGTGAATTACATATCACCATGCCTTACTCAATGATTGAACCTATTCGCGAGGTGTTGGATGCGGGTTTGCAATCCGATAGTGACGAACAGGATGAGCGTTGGGTAAAAGCCTTACGTGAAGATGTGCTTGCCGCAAAGGTAGAATTAGAATGTGATGTTGTTCGGCGAGAAATAACACTGCGCGATATAGTTGATTTAAAAGCGGGTGATGTCATCCCCATAGAATTTCCTGATTTTCACGTCTTGACCGCGAATGGTGTGCCTATGTTTAGAACACAGTTAGGTCAGCATCGCGGCAATTTAGCATTAAAAATAAAAGAATTTTTTGACCGCTCTAGCGCGCAAAATATAACCGGAACACCAGGAGTTAATAATGGTAAACGATGAACCAGACGATATGGCAGATGATTGGGCTGCCGCCATGGCAGAGCAGGCCGATGCCGATGAGGCGGCGGCAAATCCGATTAGTTTTGAAGAGCTGCAAAACGAACACCATAAAATAACAACTAATCCTGAGTTGGAAGTTATTTTAGATATTCCTGTCACTATTTCTATGGAAGTTGGGCGCACGTCAATTACCATTCGCAATTTGTTGCAGCTTAATCAAGGTTCAGTCATTGAATTAGATCGTTTGGCGGGTGAACCTTTGGATGTATTGGTGAACGGAACTTTAATTGCTCACGGTGAGGTAGTAGTGGTTAATGAGAAATTTGGTATTCGTATGACCGATGTTATCAGCCCTGCAGAGCGTATTAAAAAGCTGCGTTAAGTCTTTAGTCTTCATATGGTTTTTTGCTATCTGTTACGCCAAGTCGTTTGACTTGGTGTGTTGTTGCAAAAATTCAGCGTTCAAAAGGTTAAACTATGACAATCTTCGCCGGCCTCCATAAAAAATCTACTGCCGGTATTGCCTGTGCGCTAAGTATTTTTTTTATTTTCTCATTTACATATTCACATGCAGCCGAAACCCTAGCGCCTCAATATGAAGCCGCATCAAACACTGCGGCTCAAGTGCAAAAAGCGAGTGCTGCAGAAACTAGCAATAGCATTGCGCAAACTCCAGTAACCACTAACTATTCAGTCTCCGCGCCTAAACCAAACTTACTGCCACAAACGACCAGCAGTGCCTCGCAGCTTGCCAGTTTGCTGGGCGGCTTAATGCTGATTTTGGTTTTGATTTACGGCTTATCTTGGTTTGTAAAACGTTTTAGTCAAGGCGGGTTTATGCAAAACCCCAATATGAAAATTGTATCGGCTATGCCGCTAGGCACGCGCGAGCGTTTAATGCTGGTGGATGTTGGCGGCAAACAATTATTGTTGGGTGTAACTGCCACGCAAATTAATACCCTGCATGTATTTGACGAGCCTGTTGCGCCAGCTGAAAAGCCAGCGCCAATCGCTTCCGATTTCAGTCAAAAATTAATGGCGATTTTGCAACAAAAAATGGTTGCAGCGCCGGATGATGCTACGCATAAAAAATCAAACTCCTAAGGACTGCTTATGTTGATGTTTGGGTTGCGAGATGTATTTCGCGGAACAAAATATTTTCTCCTTGTCGCCGTTATGTTGATGAGCCTAAATTCTTGGGCGCAAACAAAACCTACTGTTGATCCTGTGCCTGCTGTTAATACCTCTGCGGTGAACGTGGGTGGTTCATTGCCCGCTATTCCGGGATTGCCCGCATTAACGGTTAAAACAAATAAAGACGGTACGCAAGAATATACTGTGACACTGCAAATTCTGGGCATCATGACGATGCTGACGTTTTTGCCTGCACTCTTAATGATGGTGACATCTTTTACACGCATTATTATTGTGTTTTCTATTTTGCGCCAAGCGCTCGGTTTGCAGCAGTCGCCTTCTAACCAAATTTTAATTGGCTTGGCGTTGTTCCTTACTTTTTTTATTATGCAGCCGGTCTTTAATAAGGCAAATGAAGATGCCTTGCAGCCATATATCAATCAACAAATTACCGCGAATGTCGCCATAGAAAGAGCCACAAAACCTTTTCATGCGTTTATGTTGGCGCAAACCCGTGAATCTGATATCAATTTATTTGTGGGTATCGCCAAGCATCCGCCCATAGCCACACCGCAGGACACGCCATTTAATATTTTAATTCCAGCGTTCATTATCAGCGAATTAAAAACGGCGTTTCAGATTGGCTTTATTATTTTCATTCCGTTTTTAGTAATCGATATAGTCGTATCCAGTGTGCTTATGGCCATGGGTATGATGATGCTATCGCCACTCATTATTTCTTTGCCGTTCAAAATTATGTTGTTTGTACTGGTGGACGGCTGGGCGATGATCGTCGGAACGCTTGCTGCCAGCTATGGTGTTTAATAAAAGGTTAGGGTGTTTAGTGGAGTAAAGTTATGACCCCTGAAGTTGTTATGGATATTTTTGCCGAAGCACTTTATCTCATAGTGCTTTTGGTGTTGGTGATTGTGGGCCCAAGTCTGATTGTTGGTTTGCTGGTGAGTATGTTTCAAGCAGCAACCCAAATTAACGAGCAGACCTTGAGTTTTCTGCCGCGCTTAATTGTGACTATTGCTACCATCGCTATTGCGGGTGCGTGGATTATTACGAAGTTTACCGATTTATTTAATCGGCTTTATACCAGTATTCCCACGCTGATCGGGTAAGAAACCACATGCAAGAATTGGTGGTCAGTGAAGCGCAAATCAACCAATTTATTGGCCAGTATTTATGGCCAATGATTCGCATTAGCGCATTCTATTTCGCAGTGCCTATCATAGGCGCCCGCACTGTGCCTGCCCGCATTCGTATTGTGCTTTCATTATTCACCGCGCTTTTGGTCGTCCCGCTGTTACCCAATGCTCCTGTTGTTTCTTTTATGTCGTTAGCGGGCATCTTGATGATTGTTAAAGAAGTTATTATTGGGCTTGCTCTTGGTTTTATGTTGCAAATTGTTATGCAGGTTTTTGTATTAGCGGGCCAATTAATTGCGCTCAAATTGGGTTTAGGTTTTGCGGCACAAAACGATCCTTCTAGCGGCGTGAGTGTGACGGTTATTTCGCAATTTTATTTATTGCTGTCAACATTATTGTTTTTAGCCATTAACGGTCACTTGGCTGTTATCAATATGATCGTCAATAGTTTTACGGCTTTTCCCGTTGGAGGCCCTGGTCTTTCGCCCGATGATTATCTGCTGGTTGTCCATATGTTTTCGTGGATGTTTGCGGCGGGTTTGCTAATTAGTTTACCTATATTTACTTCCATGATGATTGTGAATCTTTCGTTCGGCGTTATGGGGCGTTCTGCACCGCAGCTCAATATTATTAGTGTGGGTTTTCCAATTACACTGATGTTTGGCTATATCTTGATGTGGTACTCCTTGGCTAATTTTTTGCCGCTGTTTAATCAAATCATCGAAGAAGGTTTGAATACGGCCAACATGCTTGTGAGGTCGTCGTAAATGGCCGAAGACGACAGTCAGGAAAAGACGGAAGAGGCCAGTGGCCGAAAGATTGAGAAGGCGCGCGAAGAAGGGCAGGTACCTAGATCGCGCGACCTCACCACCTCCGTTGTACTTTTATTAGGTTCAATAGCCTTACTGTATTATTCAGATTTTATGGGCGGCAAATTTGTGGAAATGACGCGCGCAAATTTTGTGATATCGCGTGCTGCTATTTTTGATCCCAATGCCATGATTGGCCATTTTGCATCTGCGATGTATTTGGGTTTGGTGAGTATGGTGCCGTTCATGGCGCTCATGCTGGCGGCGTCCATTATCGGCCCAGTCGCACTAGGTGGTTGGTTGTTCAGTGGTGATGCCCTTATGCCCAAGCTCAGCAGAATGGACCCTATGGCGGGTTTAAAGCGCATGTTTTCAATGAAGGCGCTTATTGAGCTGCTGAAGGCCAGCGCAAAAGTGACGATTATTTTGGGTACTACTATTTGGCTGCTTAACTATTACGCGCAGCCCATGTTTCGTTTAAGTGATAAAGATGTCGTTGCTGCAATTATTGAATCCGCCGAAATTAGCGCTTATGCGTTAATCATTTTATCTGCGTGCACCTTATTGATTGCCGCTGTGGACGTGCCCCTGCAATTGTATGAGTACAATAAAAAATTAAAGATGTCCAAACAGGAGGTGAAGGACGAATCAAAAGATACCGATGGTAAACCCGAAGTTAAAGGTCGCATTCGTCAATTGCAACGCGAGATGGCGCAACGCCGCATGATGTCAAATGTGCCCAGTGCGGATGTGATTATCACCAACCCAACGCACTATGCAGTCGCCTTAAAATACAACCCAGAGTCCATGGCTACGCCCATTCTTTTGGCGAAGGGCGGTGACAATATCGCTCTGAAAATTCGCGAGATCGCCAAGGCACACGGCATAGAAATTATTGAATCCCCCGTGTTGGCGCGCGCCATATTCCATACTACCGAGCTTGATGCTGAAATCCCCGCAGGGCTCTATTTAGCGGTTGCACAGGTGTTGGCCTACGTATTCCAGTTACGCTCTTACCGCAAAGGCCGTGGTCAAAAGCCCAAATATCCTAGTAATCTCAATGTTCCAAGGGATATGTATTTTGATTAACAATAGGCTCGGTGGCCTAAAATTGAGCGTATTGCTGCAAATTCCTGCCTTATGATGGGATTTTATTCGGCGCAGTAAAATACCTAGGAAAAACTAAAAATTATCGTTGACGGCAGAAAACTCGTTGATATAATGCGCCCCACTTTGCCAGTGTGGTGAAATTGGTAGACACACGGGATTCAAAATCCCGCGCCCTTAACAGCGTGTC
>SXGR01527437.1_pt1 | contig 21982 bp, 20 predicted proteins | sample 3174711 | NCBI WGS metagenome assembly SXGR01 (sample SAMN11356860, study PRJNA531348) | freshwater metagenome | isolation source: freshwater sample F1-60 | place: China: Fuxian Lake, Yuxi | collected 2017-12-25 | reverse complement strand
TCGCAGTTCGTCGGTGACGTCTTCGGCTCAACCTTGGCGCTTGAAGGGCTGATCGCCTTCATGCTGGAGTCGACCTTCATCGGCATCTGGGTCTTCGGCTGGGGCAGGCTCTCAGAGCGGATGCACCTTGCCTCAATCTGGCTCGTCGTCGCCGGCACCTGGCTCTCGACGACCTTCATTCTGATGGCCAACTCGTGGATGCAGAACCCGGTCGGCTACAGCATTGACGCTGCTACCGGGCAGGCCAGAATGGTTGATCTTTGGGCCGTCCTGACGAACCCGATTGCGATCTGGGCCGTCGTGCACACGTTACTGGCCTCGTTGATGGTGGCTGCTTTCGTGCTGCTCGGCGTTGCCTGCTGGCACATCCTCACAGGTCGCAACGTCGATCTTTTCCGGCCAGTCGTGAAGCTGGGCCTTTATCTGGCGATCCCAACCACCGCCCTGACGCTGCTCGTCGGTAGCGAGTTCGGTGTTGCGCTCACCGGGCCGCAGCCGATGAAGATCGCCGCCGCCGAAGCGCTGTGGGAGAGCGAACAGCCGGCCTCATTTTCGATATTTCAGATCGGTGGATTCTCGGCCGAGGATCCAGTTCCCTCATTTTCGCTCGAAATCCCCTACTTACTTTCATTTCTTGCAACCAACAGCTTCACTGCCAAGGTTGAGGGAATGAACCCGGTGCAGGACGCGGCGCGAACAAAATACGGCCCTGGCAACTACATCCCCGACGTCAAGCTCGCCTACTGGTCGATGCGCGGCATGGCTTATCTCGGTTCGCTCTCGATGATGATCGCGCTGCTCGGCGGCTTCCTCTACTGGCGCGGAACGCTTGAGAAGTCACGCTGGTTTTTGAAGATCGCCGTCGGCGCAATTGCGCTTCCGTTTGTTACCGCTTTGATCGGCTGGGTATTTACCGAGACGGCGCGCCAACCGTGGGTTGCCTATGGCGTTTTGAAGACCGCTGACGGACTTTCGCAGTCGGTTGGCCCCGGCGAGCTAATCGCTAGTCTGACCGCTTTTATGCTGCTTTACGTCGTGATCGGGATCACGGCCTTCGTGCTGCTGCGCCGCTACGCGATCCTTGACCCGCCGGAGATTCTGCCCGAAGTAGAGGCCAAGCTCGAACCTGAACCGGTACCGAGCTACTAGCGATGTCGCTAGCTGAACTTTGGTTCTTTGTGATCGCCGGCCTCTGGTCGACTTACCTTGTGCTCGAAGGCTTCGACTTCGGCGTCGGCATGATGATGGGCATCGCCGCCCGCGATGAGGACGAGCGCAGTGAAATGATTGAGACGATCGCCCCGGTCTGGGACGCCAACGAGGTTTGGCTGCTGGTAGTCGGCGGCATCACCTTTGCCTCCTTTCCGGCTTGGTACGGAACCTGGCTTGAGGGCGCCTACCTCGGGCTCGTGGTGCTGATCATCGCACTGCTGCTGCGCGTTGTCTCGTTCGAGTGGCGCGGCCGCGCTGATCAGCGCTGGCGAGGCCTTTGGTCGGCGATCAACATCGGCGCAAGCGTCGCCGCGCCGCTGATCTGGGGGCTCGTTCTTTCGGTGCTGCTGGCTGGGCTGCCGGTCGGCGGCGGCGGCCGCGTGGGGGAGATGCGCTACTTCGGCGACATCCTCGATTTCATAACGCCCTACTCGGTTCTGGGCGCGCTTTCTCTGACGGCGCTCTTCGCTTTCCACGGCGCGCTCTTTCTTTCGCTGCGGCTGGGAGGTGAGCTGGGCGAGCGGATCCGCGAGCGCATCGTCAAACTCGACGCCCGCCACCTGCTGCCGAACCTGACCTTGCCAGCGTTGCTGCTGGCAGGTGGCTTCTTCGCCGCGACACCGTTTGTCGCCAACTCGGTCAATGAGCGCAGCGTCCTGCCGGTGGCGATCCCCGCCGCGCTTGGGCTGATTGCGCTGATCGCTGCCGTGATCAACGCCCAGCGCGGCGAATTTGCTCGCGCCTTCATCTGCACGATCCTCACGATCGTCGGCTGGGTCGCAACGCTATTCATCGGCCTCTTCCCGCGGATCATTGTTTCAACTATCTCGCTCGGCGATTCGGTCACGATTGAGAACGCTCAGTCTTCGCACTACACGCTCGTCGTGATGACGGTCGCAGCGGTCGTGATGATCCCGGTGATCATCCTCTACCAGTGGTGGGGCTTCAGAACGCTGATGGCACGGCTCGGCCGCGGCAAGATGCCGTGGAGTGCGCCCGGCGCCAGCTAGCGGCGGCGACCAAGCAGCCCGGCGGCGACGGCCTGGTAGGCGAGCTTGCGCTTGCCGCTGGCATCGAGCAGCAGTGGCTTATTCGGCGCCGTTGCGCTGGTCAGGCTGTAGCTGTCAAGCCATGAATCGGAATCGCGCACGCCCCAGACGGTGAGGCCGGTGCAGGCGCGGGCCTGGGCGCAGGCGCTGGCGACGCGGCGGTAGACGGCGGCCTGCGCCGCCAGTGGGTTTGGTTGGTCGGCCAGCAGTGGCAGGCGTACGTCAAGCTCGGTGATCTCCACCTTGACACCGAGCTTGCCGAGCGCGTCGATGTAGCTCTTCAGCGAAGCGGTCGTGGAAGGGAACCAAGGGCTGCTCGTGCCGAGCATCGCGTGAGCCTGAATACCGACGCCGTCAATTGGAACGCGAGCCTTCTTCAGCCGCGCCACCAACGCCAGCAGCGCGTCGCTCTTCGGGTCGCCGATCCGCGAATCCCAAAGCAGCTCGTTGAGGAACAGTTTGGCCTTCGGGTCGGCCTTGCGTGCGAGGCGGAAGGCGTCTGCGATGTAGCCCTCGCCGAGCGTCGTGTAGAAAATGTTCTTCGGCGTCACCGCAGTATCCTCAGTGTCGTAACCGGCGCCGAAGATCGCGAGCGGTTCGTTGATTACGTCCCAGACCTCGATCTTGCCTCGGTAGCGACCGACAACCTTCGTAACGCGCTCGGCGATCAGCTCGCGCAGCCGGGCAGCAGGGTCCGGCGCGGCGGCGAGCTCGGCCTTCAGCCACGGCGCGTTCTGGATTCGGTGCCAGAGCAGAGTGTGGGCGCGCAGGCGCAGCTTCTTCCAGCGCGCCCAAGCGACCAGCCGATCGGTCGTCGCAAAATCGGTCGTTTCCGCCGTCTTCGACATCTCGCTCCACTTGAAGGCGTTTTCGCTAGTGACGGCGTTGAAGTTGGCTATGACGTCAGCCTTCTCGGCCGCTGTCATCTCGTTTGAAAGCGCTGTCCCGGCGAAGATGCCGGTCTCGGCTGCGACCTGCTTGAGGCTGCAGCCAGCGCCGCTGGCTGGGCATCGCTTCTGCTTGGCCGCGACCGAAGTAGCGGGCGTAGCTGCGCTCAGCGCGAGCGCGGCAAGCAGCGCGAAAGTCGTTGTTCGACAGGACATCAGCCAATAATGACAGCCGCGCGGCAAGAGTGCCACCGGTTGGCAATCGCGCTGGCTGGCGCCGCCGCAGTTACCCTTCCGGTGATGGCCTCAACGAACGCCGATGCGCAGATCAACGCCGAGGAGCTGCCATCGCCAATCAAGGCGATTATCTTGGCGATTCCGTTCGCTCTGCTGGGCTCGGTGATCGCGACAATCTTTCTCTTCCTCGAAGACCACCTGATCACCGCCGTTTGGATCGACCTGCCGAAGGCCTTGGGGATGACCGAGCCAGCTTGGTGGCTGGTTGTGCTGCTGCCGCTGGTCGGCGCATCGATCGTGATGATCGCTTGGGGGCTTCCAGGCAGGACAGATCTGGGCCCGCTCGAAGGGCTCCACTTCGACGTTACGCCGGCAACCATCGCGTCGGTGATTCTGGCCGCTTTCGGCACGCTGATCTTCGGCCTAGTGCTAGGACCTGAGGCGCCGCTGCTGGCCTGCGGCACGGCGGCCGGGGCCTTCGTGCTGCGCCGCCAGCCGGATCCGATAATGAAGTTCGGCATGCTGATGACGGCGCTGGCGGCGATCGCGGCGATCTTCGGCAGCCCAATCGTTGTAGTACTGATGCTGGCCGAGTTCACCGCGCTGGGGCGGATTCCGCCGCCGGCGCTGATGCCAGGCTTTGTGGCGCTCGGGGTTGCTTACGTCGCTCAGACCGGCGTAGGCGGCTGGTCTGGCCTTGGCAGCTCGTCGCTCGCGGTTCCTGGGTTGCCGACGCTGACTTCAACCTCGGTTACCGACCTGCTGGTTGGCTTGGCGGTCGCCCTGGTAGCCGCGGTTGTGACGCTGATCGCGCGCAAGTTCGGCGTGCGCGTTGCGCTGGCCGCGCGGAGCCACCCACCGCTCGTTCTGGTTGCCGTCGCGCTGATCACCTCTGGCCTTGCGCTCGCCGTCCGTGAAATCACTGGTGGGTCGATCAACCTTGTGCTCTTCAGCGGCCAGCTCGGGACTTCCGCGATTCTCGCTGAAACTTCGATCGGAGCCGTCGCGCTGATTGTTGTCGCGAAAGCGATTGCTTACGGTGGCGCGCTCGGCGCCGGTTACCGAGGCGGCCCAATTTTCCCCGCTGTATTCCTCGCCGTTGCCGTTGCAGTGGCTGGCACACTGATCTTCCCCGCCGCGTCGCTAACGGCTCTCGTCGTAGCGGGCGTTGCGGCGGCAGTCGCGGCAGCGCTTCGAGTGCCGTTCACCTCAGCGGTTTTGGCGCTGCTGCTGGCGATCAACGCTGGCGCCGACCATGCCGCCGCACTAGCGATCTTCGGCGCCACGATCGGTTTTCTGCTGCGCGTCGCGCTCGACAAGCGGGAGATTCAGCACGACCCCGCCGAAGCTGCCGCCGCCGCTCAGTCGTGAGCGACGGCGCTCGCTGCAGTGCTGGCTGCTGTTAGTAGCCCCAGCCGACGCTGTGGCAGGCACTGGCGGCAGGGCAGACGTCGGTGATCCTGCCGTTCGGCTTCAGGAAGTCCGACTTCTGCTGGCGCGCTTCCAGCGTTGAGCGCGGGCGACTGTGTGGGTCGCGCCCAAGCCGAGGCGGAATGCTACCGGTCGGCGCCACCGCATTGCCGGTGCCGCCGAGCGCTGCGAACGCGTCATCCCCAAGGCAGGTTACGAAGACAGTGCCGATTCGGCACGGGCCGCTGTCCCAGATCACCAGCCCCGAGCCGCCGGCGTTGGCGTTGGTCAGCGACGGAATGTTCCAGAGTGGCGTTTTGTCATCGGAGCGGCCTGCGTCGTAAGCCGGGCGCCGGCCGACAAGGCCCAGCGTTCTGGCCTCGTTCTCGGCCGAAACCTGGGCCACCTGATGGTCGCCGAGGGCCACGTGCAGCAGCACGTTGTGCTTCGGTGTTCCCGGCAGCGGTTTGCTGGTGACGTGCTGGCCGTAACCATTTGTTTCGCCTCGATCCCAGAGGTTCTGGATCGCCGAGATCAGCAGAATTCGATCAAGTCGGCTCTTGTAAGCGGGCTTGAAGATCAGCTCATAGGTGTCGAAATCGACGCTGCGCGGCAGCAGCATGCTGTAGTTCATTCCGCCCACGCCGAGCACGGCGCGCGTGAAGTCGGGCGAGAGCGCAGTCAGCGCGCCGCCGAGAATCGCGCCCTGGCTATTGGAGTCGTAGTAGAGCGCGCTGGTGTCAATCACCGGCTGCGACGTTGACGTGCTCTTAAAGGCCTCTGCGGCGGCGAACCCGTACGGGTTAATCATTAGGCGGCCGAGGATCAGCTCGTTGAGCAGCCCTTGCTGCAGGCGGTCGGCCATCGAGCTGAACTTCGACATGTCGCCGAGCAGCGCGATTGCGTTTGGAACGTCCTCGTCGGCCATTCCGATCTCCGGCGTGGCGCAGAACATCATGTTGTGCTCGCTGGCCATGTCGTCAACGTTGCCGGCGTCGATCTCATCCGGTGAACCGAGCAGGCCGTGGCCGTAGAGCGATGGGCGCGCCGGTGTCGTCATCGCTGCGCGCGGGATGCGGCAGATGAAGAGCGCCTGCATCGTCCCCTGCTGGTTGGGGATTGAATCAAACTTGCCCTTCTTCGACTTCGCGTAGCTCATCGTGCCGCCGGTAGCGCAGCCCTTGCTGAGAAAGCAGGGAACGGTCACGTGGCCAGTGATCTGCCGCGCAATCCGCGTGCTCTGTGCCGTTGAATAATCCTCGATCTTGTCGATCTTGTAAGCCGGAGCCTTTCCGGCAACCTTGCCGTCGGCGAGGTTGCTGTCACCTAGTGCGCTGAAGGAACGGTTGCGCATCGAGAGCGCGCGCTCCGAGAGGTTGCGCTCGCTGGCGATCGTGAAGTCCCAGGCGAGGTAGAGCGAGGAGCGTGAAACTTTTGCCTTCGCAAGCGTCTTGAAAATCTTCTCGTAGCCGGTGCGGCGCCCCTTGACCGAGGCGATTGGCTTGCCGTTGCGCAGCGAAGCGAACGCGGCTGCCGCAGGAATCGTCTTGCCGGCGCCGTTCTTCAGATCGCGCAGCGCGACGATGTAGGTGTGGCCTTCAAGGAAGTTCTTCGCCGGGTGGATCATCAGCAGCTGACCCTTCGCTTCGCTGGTCGCGTCGGCGTTGGTGTCGAGCTCAGCCCAAATCGGCTGGCGCTGGCCGGTTTTAGCGTCAATTACGACGATCGGAGCGTTGGCCTTTGAGTACTGGGCGATGTCGGTGATCGGCGCGGCGCCGGTCTTGGCCATGTCGATCCCGGGAACGTGGGTCAGCAGCGCGCTGCCCGGGCTGAAGCCGTCATTGCGGTTCAGTTCAGGCGGAAAGCCAGGCTTACCCTTGACGTTCTTCGGGAATTGACTCGCGCTGAAGTTCAACCGCAGCCCGGTATCGGAGCCCTTCTGGGCGACGGTATTGAAGTTGCTTGGGAAGGGCAGCAGGCATGAGCGCGTGTCGAGCGGGTCGCAGCCGGCGGCGGCGGCGCTGGCCGCTGGGATCAGCACCAGCCCGCAAGTGGCGATCAGCGCAATAACAAAACGACGCTTCAGCATCTTCTCTCCCCAGTAGTAGATCTCGGCACTTGACAAGTGGAAATTATCACCCCAGTGAAAGCTCTGCGACAGTTCGGCCGATTCTCTGGTCGTGGCGCTCGGTGGAGTGGTAGAAGTGGCGGGTGCGCCTGACCGCCCGCCGCCACGACGCCGATCCCGACCGCCTCGATGGCGTCCTCTCTTTCTCGATGACCTGATTACCGGCCTTCTGCCTTGGTTTGCGGCCGCGTTCCTAGTCGAGCCGCTGACCTTCTTCTGGGCTTCGGTCGTTGCGCTGGGGTTGTCGGTGAGTTTGGTGACGGCGTCGAAGCTGCGCGGCGAGAGAGCGGCTCGTCGGGTGCGTCGTCGGGCTTTTGATCTTCGGGAAGGAACTGGTTGACGGCAAGGATGCGGCCCAGCTCTGAGGAGAAGGTTTCAAAGTCGCGGCCGACGGCGGCGATCTCCTCAAAGCGCGTCACCGACCAGAAGCCTGCTCGTGGGCGAACCCTTTAAGTGGGCTTCAGTGGACGGGCTGCTCGTTGCGCAGCCGCTCAAAGACTTCGTGGGGAGGACCGTCCTCCCAAAGCGAGAGGTCGCTGAGGTCGATTTGGGTGAGATCGGTGCCGGCGGTTGTCGTCATCAAGCTGGGGCTCTTGAGCGTAATTGACAGTGTGTCAAGTGAGAGTCGTAGCGGATCAAGCGGCGAGCGTCCAGCAGCCACCTGCGTATCCTGTGACGAGTGTTAGGAGTCGCATTGGCAACATTTGCCTTCGCCGCCGGTGGCCAAGCCGCGGCGGTGGAGCGACCGCCGATCGCCTGGAATGCGATTCCTTACCCCGCGAAGCGCAAGAGGCAGATGGCCTCCTACGCGCAGCGCCACTACGGCTTTCATCGTTACGGGCTCCGCAATCCGAAGGTGATCGTCCAGCACCTCACCGAGTCTTCGACCTACCGCCCGATCTGGAAGATGTTTGCCAACAACGTTGCCGACAACGAGCTCGGGGAGCTGCCAGGCGTCTGCTCGCACTTCGTGATCGATCAGAACGGCAAGATCCACCAGCTCGTGCCGATCAGCCTGATGTGCCGCCACACCGTTGGCCTCAACTGGACGGCAATCGGGATCGAACACGTGGGCTTCAATCCTTCTGACGTGCTCGGGCGAGCGAAGGTGAGGACCGCTTCGCTGCGGTTGACGAACTGGTTGCGCTGCCGCGAAGGAATCGCGATCAAGAACGTGATCGGCCACAACGAGAGCGTTCAGTCGTGGTACCACCACGAACGTGTGGCGAGGCTGCGCGGCCAAACCCATGATGACTTTCCAACCAGCGCGATGCGCAAATACCGCGCTGCGCTGCGCAAACTGACGTGTTGAGCGCTCCGCGCGCGAGCTTTCTCGGCCACTCGACCGTTGCAATCGAGGATTCCGGCGTGCGGCTGCTTACCGACCCGCTGCTGCGCGGACGGATCGGCCACCTGCGTCGCCACGGCGCTCCGGTGACGGAGGCCTCGTGGGCAACGCTTGACGGCGTCCTGCTCTCACACCTCCATCACGACCACTTCGACCGCCGCTCGCTTGAGCTGCTTGGCCGCTCAACGCCGATCGTCGTGCCGCGCGGCGGCGGCGCGTTGGTGCGCGATCTTGGCTTCTCGCAGGTTGACGAGGTTGTTGCCGGTGACCGCATCAGTTTCGGCGCCGTCAGCGTGCTCGTCGTCGATGCCGAGCACGAGGGCGGCCGTGGGCCGCGCAGCGCCCACCACGCGCAGCCGGTCGGTTACGTGATCGAAGGGGAGCGGCGGATCTACTTCGCAGGCGACACCGACATCTTCGACGAGATGGCGGCGATCGCGCAGCCGCCGCTCGATCTTGCGCTAATTCCCGTCTGGGGCTGGGGGCCGACGCTTGGCCCCGGCCACCTTGACCCGCTATCGGCGGCCGAAGCGCTGGCGCTCCTGGCCCCGGCGGTCGCGATCCCGATTCACTGGGGGACGCTCTACCCGTTCGCGCTGGAGCGGCTGCGCCCGCGGGCGCTGAGCGACCCGCCCCACCTTTTCAAGCGTTACGCCGGCGAACTTGCTCCCGCGAGCGAGGTGCGAATCCTTGCTCCTGGAGAGACGACAGAGCTTTAGCTAATTACGCCGAGGCGGGCGCATCGCTGCCGCGACCCAGGCAATCATCACAGCCTGCAGCGGCAGCCTCGCCCAGAGCGCGGCAGGGGGAATCTTCGGGAAGCGCTCCGGGTGGGTTGCCATCTCAACGTTGGCTGGGAAGACGCCGATCAGCGTGAGGATTGCCAGTAGGCCGCCGGCGCGGCGAACGCGCGGAGACGGGCAGATCAGCGCGGCGCCTGCCGCTACCTCGGTAACGCCGCTGGCGAAGATCAGCTCGTCGTGAGCCGGCAGCCAGGCCGGCATCATTGGCTTGTAAAACCATGGGCGAACGAAGTGCATTATCCCGGCGTAGACGAGAGCAGGCCCACAGAGGAATCGGATCAGGCGCATCACTAGAGACTAAGCGCCGGGGGCGGGCGGCGCCGGCGGCAGCGTGAAGGCCTCGATGCCAATCGCGATCACCGGCTCCTCGCTGGCGTCGGCGCGGGCCGTGATCGAGAGCGGGTGCTCGGCGCTGTCGGTTTCAAAGACGGCCATCGCGATGTTGCGCCCACCGAGCGCCGCGGCTAGTGCGCTCACTCCATCGACGAGATGCTCGATTCCACCGATCGTTCCGGCTATCTCACCACTAGTTGGATCAACGTTGAACGGCGGCAGCGGCTTGACTTCAGGCAGCGCAGGCGGCTCCGGCTTCAATTCGGCTGCGTGGTCGATCAGCACTACGCGGTCGCCAAGGTTGACCTCTATTTCGCAGAAGCGTTCGCAGTCAACCGTTGCCGGTCCAACGCCAGGCTCGCGGTCAACTACCGCGACCGCGCGGATCGCGTTGGAATGGTGGAGAAACTCGCGCAGCGTAACGACGGCGAAGTCGAGCTCACCGACGCTTTCGACTATCTCTAGCGGCTCTCTTCCGGGTTCGTCCATCAGATCGGACGCTATCAGTGGCGCTGCCGCGGGTTGGCCTGCGAAGCTATACGAGTGGGATTTTCACTGATCGGCCCGAGTTTGACTCTGCGCCCGCCGCAGCCCGGTGACGCCGAGGCGCTGCTCGCGCTCGCCAGCGACCCGGAGGTAACGCGCTGGTTCTCGTGGGGGCCGTATACCGACATCGAGCAGCCGCGTGAATACATCGAGCGCTGCGCCTGGCAGCGCGAGCGCGGCGAGCAGCTCGACCTGCTGATAATCGACCGCGAGAAGGGCCCGGCCGGGATCACCGGCCTCAGCGAGCTGAGCTACCGCGATCGCCGCTGCATTGTCGGCACCTGGCTCGGCGCCGACTTCTGGGGAACGCAGGTCAACCGTGAGTCGAAGGCGATGATCGCCTACCTCGGCTTTGAGCTGCTCGGGATGAACCGGATCGGCTCCTACTCAAACCCGGAAAACGAGCGCTCAACGAGCGCGCTCGAGGCCGTCGGCTATGCGCGTGAAGGAGTTCTGCACCAGTGGCACCGCCACGGTGAGCGCTACCTCGACGTCAATCTCTTTGGAATGCTGCGCGACGACTGGCGCGCCAGCGAGCAGGCTGGGATTGAGATCAGCAGTGAAGGAACGCCGCCGAGCGCCTTCCTTCAGGGCCTCTAGTCGCGCGCGCTCCAGCTAAAGCCGCGCACGGCAAGGATCACGCAGGCCAGCGTCCAGACGGCGACAACGGCAAGGTCGGATAGGTGGTCGGCGATTGATGCGCCGGTTACAAGCGCCGCGCTGATCCCGTTGATCACATGAACCAGCGGCAGCGCGTTGGCAATGTCGCGCAGGAAAGTGGGCACGTTGTCAACGTCAAAAAAGACGCCGGAGATGAAGATCATCGGCAGGAAAACAAGGTTGGTGTAGGCGGGCGCCGCCTCAAAGTTCGGAATGACGTGCGAGAAGGCGACGCCCATCGAGGCAAAGCAGGCGACGCCGAGGACTGTGAAGACGGCCAGCTCGATCCAATCCTTCGGCCAGCCGAGTCCGAAGAAGAGCTTGCCGGCGACGATGATGACGAGGATCTGGATCACGGCGTTGGTCGCCGCGCTACCGATGATCCCGGAGAGAGAAGAGGTGCCCGGCAGCGGCGTGCCGCGGACGCGCTTGAGCACGCCCTGCTCGCGCAGGAAGCTCATCTGAGTTGCGAGCGCGTTGAAGGTCGTTGCCATCACGCTGAGGCCGGCGATCCCCGGCACAAGCACGTTGAGGCTGGCTTGGCTGCCGCTGAAAACTGCGCCGAAAAGGAAGAGAAAGATCAGCGGCAGCACGAAGCTGAAGAAGGCCGCGGTCGGGTTGCGCCAGAACATCTTGCGCTCGAGCCGGTACTGGCGCCAGGCGAGCGCTGCGTCGCTCATTGCTGGACCTCGCTCGCCTCGTCGGCGGTTAGTTCGAGGTAGACGTCCTCGAGCGATGGGCGAACGACGGAGCAGTCTTCAAGCTGCTGGCCGTGGGCGATCGCCTCGCCGGTGAGGCGGTGGAGCAGCTCGGTTGGGTCGTCGACCTCTTCGCTGACCAGCTCGCCGCTCTGATCGCGCCAACTGACGCGGTAGCGGGCCGAGGCTTCGCTGAGTGTCGAGGGAGGGCCCTCGGCGAGAATCTTGCCGTTCTTGATTATCGCCACGCGGTCGCAAAGCTCCTGAGCCTCTTCGAGGTAGTGGGTAGTCAGCAGCACCGTCTTTCCTAGCTCGCGCAGTCGTTTGACTGTGCTCCAAGCGGAGCGGCGTGCGGCCGGGTCAAAGCCGGTCGTCGGCTCGTCAAGGAAGATCAGGTCGGGGTCGCCGATCAGCGCGAGCGCGAGATCAAGCCTTCGCTGCTGGCCGCCGGATAGCGTTCGCACCAGCGCCGCCGCCTGCGCCTCGTCGTCAAGGCCAACGATTCCCAGCACCTCGTCAACGTTGCGTGGGTGCGGGTAGAGCCCGGCCCAGTGGGTGACAGCTTCTCGGACGCGAACGTGGCGGTACATACCTGAGCTCTGCAGCACTATGCCAACCCGCTCGCGCAGCGCCCGCGCCCGCTCCGCCGGATTGAAACCGAGCACCGAAACGCTGCCACTGCTGCTGTCCCGATAGCCCTCAAGGATCTCAACGGTCGTCGTCTTGCCGGCGCCGTGGGGGCCAAGCAGGCCGAAAATCTCGCCTTCGGCGACCTCAAAGCTGACGCCGCCGACGGCCTCGTATTGGTCGTAGAACTTGTGCAGATCTGCGACCGTGATTGCTGGCTGTGCGCTGGACACCGCGCAATGATCGCAGCACGATGCTGAAATTCCGTTGTCGGCAGCGCAGCACCGCCCGAATACCGCGATACTAACGCGATGGCCAAGGCACGACCAATTCCCGGGCTAAGCGGCGAGATGAGATATTCGGACGCCGCCATCGCAACGATTGCCGTGCGCAGCGATGAACTGTTCGAATACGCGGCCGGGGTTCTCGATCTAACGCAGATAGAGGCCGTCCACGCGATGCGCGTCGCCACGCGCCGGCTTCGCTCGGTGCTGGAGTTCTATGAGCCTTGCCTTGAGAGCGAGCAGCTGGAGCCGATTCTGGAGCAGGTTTGTGATCTGGCCGACGTGCTTGGTCAGCGCCGCGACCCAGACGTTGAGCTTGAGGCGCTGGCCGGTTTCGCCGCCGCGGCGAGCGAAGTGGAGCGCCCGGGGATCGAGCGCTTCATCGGCCGAACGAGCGAGCAGCAGCAGCAGGCGAACGCTGAGCTCGCGCAGATGCTTGGGCAGATCGAAGCCGACGACCTTCGCGGCCGCCTCGCTGCGCTGATCGCGCCGTCGCCGGTTGTCGAGCCGGTCGCAGAAGCGGAAGCAGCGCCCGGTGAAGAGCATTCAGCCACCACGGCCGGAGGCGAGCAGCTCGCCACCGCGGCCGACGAAACCGCAGCTCCGCCAGTCAAGAGCGGCTGGCTGCGGAGGCGCTGAGACGATGAAAGCGGTCAAGGTAAAAGGTCTTGATCCGGATGGCACGCTCGCCGACAACGCCCAGCGAGTCGTCGCCGCGCGGCTCGATCAACTCTACGACTTCGTTCCGGCAGTGCTTGACCCACGCCGCGTCAAGAAGCTGCACAACATGCGGATCGCAGCCAAGCGGCTGCGCTACGTGCTCGAAGTCACGTCCGCCGACTGCTTTGGCCCTTACGCGCTAACGGCAACCAAGCGCGTCTGTGAGCTCCAAGACTTGCTCGGTGAGATTCACGACTGCGACATCCAGCTGCCGCGAGTGCAGCAGATCCGTGCCGAGCTTAGCGAGGACGCCGTCGCCGAACTTGCGCGGCGCGCGGGCGGCGCCGCCGACCTTGACCCGGCGCTCGCCTCGAGGCTGGCGCATAGCGAAGACTGGGCAGGGTTGGCCGCGCTTGAGCATTACCTCACCGTCCGTCGCGGCCTGCTCTACGACCGCTTCACCACCCTCTGGCAGGACATCGAACGCTCAGCGATGCGCGCCCGCCTAGAATACGCAATAGCCGAGCGGCCCTCACTGGCCGCCAGTGATATCGAAACGACAGCGACTACCCAATGAGCGATACCGAGATAGAACTGGCACGAGACCACGACGCCGGGCAGTCACTTGGCCTTGAAGCACCGTTCGACGCCCGCCCGACGGCAGAGGATCCGTTCCCGGCCCCGCGCGAATCGCTCGACCTCGCCGATCCGGCGGTGGCCTTCAACCGCGAGCTCTCATGGGCCGAGTTCAACGACCGCGTGCTTCAGCTGGCTGAACGCTCCGATCAGCCGCTGCTCGAACGCGTGAAGTTCTCCGCGATCTACTCTTCTATCCTTGATGAGTTCTTCATGATCCGCGTCGCCGGGCTGCTCGATCAGGTTGACGCCGGCGTTGACCGCGGACGTGGGGGGTTCTCGCCGTCGCAGACGATCGACCAGCTTCACCTCCAAGTTCTCCCGCAGGTTGATCGCCAAGCTCACTTCGTCAGCGAAACCTTGCTGCCGGAGCTCGCCGAGCACGGAATTGAGGTCGTCAGCCTCAGCTCACTCTCTAAAGCGGAGCGCGCCGAACTGGCCGAGCGCTTCAAGCGCCAGGTGCTTCCGGTCTTGACCCCGCTCGCCGTTGGTCTTGGCCGCCCGTTCCCTTACATCTCCAACCTTTCGCTGAGTCTCGCTGTACTCGTCCGCGACCCGCAGACCGATCAGACGATCTTCGCCCGCGTGAAGGTGCCGAAAGGCTTGATCCCACGCTTCTTCCCGATCAGCGAAGAGGAGACGCGCTTCGTTCTGCTCGAGGAGCTGATCGCCGCCAACCTCGAAGGCCTTTTCCCTGAGATGGAGGTGGTCGACCACGGCTGCTTCCGCGTTACCCGCGACGCCGACTTCGACATCTCCGATGAGGCCGACGACCTGCTCAAGGCAATAGAGGCCGAGCTGCGCCAGCGCCCGTTCGGTGAGGTCGTGCGGCTCGAGATCGAGGCCGGCATCAGCCCCGCTATCCGCGAGCAGCTCGTCGAGGCGCTGATGGTTGAGGAGCGGCAGATTTACCCGATTGCCGGCCTGCTCGATCTGACCGACCTTTGGCAGCTCGTGAAGCTTCCCGGTCACTCCGAGCTTCGCGACGCTCCAGCAGCGCCGCTGACGCAACCGCGGCTGGCTGAGGCTGAGGCTGAGGAGCGCTCGATCTTCTCCGTGATTCGCGAAGGCGACGTGCTGGTTCACCACCCCTACGAGTCGTTCGCCAGCTCGGTTGAGCGCTTCGTTCAGGAAGCCGTTGAAGATCCTGACGTGCTGGCGATCAAGCAGACGGTGTACCGAACCTCCGACGATTCGCCGCTCGTGCCGTCGCTGATTCGCGCGACCGAGATGGGCAAGCAGGCGGTCTGCCTTGTAGAGCTGAAGGCCCGCTTCGACGAGCGCGCCAACATTTCGTGGGCGCGCAAACTGGAGCGCGCTGGCGTGCACGTTGTCTATGGCATGCCTGGCATCAAGATCCACGCCAAGTGCGTACTAGTCGTCCGCCGCGAAGGCGACGGCGTTCGCCGCTACGTCCACGTTGGAACCGGCAACTACCACCCGACTACGGCGCGCCTGTACACCGACTTCGGCCTTTTCACCTGCGACGAGAAGATCGGCGCTGACGTTGCCGAAATGTTCAACTTCCTGACCGGCTATGGCCGCCCAGCCAACTATCGCGAGGTGCTCGCCGCGCCGCATTTCATGCTCGAAGGAATCCTTGAGCGGATCGAGCGCGTGACGCTCGCAAAGGTCGAGGGTCGCCACGGGCGAATTCGAATGAAGATGAATGCGCTCGTCCACCCGGAGGTAATTGAGGCGCTCTACCGCGCTTCGCAGGCCGGCGTCCCGGTCGAGCTGAACGTGCGCGGAATCTGCTGCCTGATTCCCGGCGCGCGAGGGATGTCGGAGAATATTCGCGTCGTTTCGGTCGTCGGCCGCTTCCTTGAGCACTCGCGGATTTACAGCTTCGAACACGGCGACGAAGTTGAGGTTTACATCGGGTCAGCCGACCTGATGCCGCGCAACCTCGACAACCGCATTGAGCTACTGACGCCGGTCAAGGATCCGATCTGCCGCGCTGAGCTGCTCGACACGCTAGAGCGCTGCCTGATCGACAACGTCAACGCCTGGGAGCTGCAAAGCGACGGCAGCTGGACGCCGGTCGTCGCCGGCCCCGGTGACGAGCCGCGCAGCGTTCAGCGCGAGCTGCTGGCGCTGACTGCTGCGCGCGCCGCTGAAGTATCGACGCCGGCGTCGTGAGCGAAGACGAACAGACGCTGCGCGAGCGCGTTCTCGAAGCTGAGATCAAGCTTCCAACGCGCGGCAACCGCAAGCTCGAGCAGTTGATTGATGCCGTCAACTCGAGCGAGCGGATTAAATCGACTTGGTACATGGCCGGCCTCAACGCCAACCGGCTGGGAATGTCTGACCACTCATGGGTTCACATTCAGATCGTCACCAACATCGCGCTGCGGCTAACGCGGCTGCTCGCCAAGCGCGGCGTTGAGGCCGGCATCGTCACCGACCATAAAATGACCGAGCGGGATGCTGAAATAGTGATTGCGGCCGGCGCGCTGCTCCATGACCTCGGCCTCTCAATTAATCGCAAAGACCATGAGACCTACTCGCTATTCCTTGCCGCCGACCTGCTGCCCGGACTACTCGAAGATATCTACGACGAACCGGAGCGCACGGTGATCGCGAGCGAAGCGATGCACGCGATCATCTCGCACCGCTCGAAGGGCGAACCGTTGACGATTGAGGGCTCGATCGTGCGCGTGGCAGACGCGCTCGACATGGCGAAAGGTCGCGCGCGTTTGCCGTTCGAGGCGGGGGAGACCAACATTCATTCGCTCTCGGCCTATGCGATCGAAGAGGTGAAGATCAGCCCCGGCCGCGACACTGCCGTCCGCGTTGAGATCGAGATGAGCAATAGCGCCGGAATCTTTCAGGTCGACGAGGGGCTCGGAACAAAGCTTCGCGGCACGCCGCTGGAGTCGCACATTGAAGTGGTGGCAAGGATCGAGGGCGAGCACGAGAAGCGGCTCGTGCCCGTATTTCGCCTGTGAGCGGCGGCTCGGCGGCTGCTCGCCAGCGGCGGCTGACGATCATCGTCGCGGCGCTCGTTGTGGTGGCGGTCGCGCTCGTGATGGTTACCGGGCCACTGAAGCCGGGGGGTGGGAGCAGCACTAGTTCGTCGCCAGCGGTGGCGATTCCCGCAGGAACCGACTCGGCATCGAAACCAGCCGCCGCCACGCCTGCCGCGCCGAAGCCAGCGACCGGCGATTACCGCGGCCCCGTCCCAATCCTGATGTATCACGTGATCAAAGCGCCGACAGCGAGCACGCCGATGGCCGAGCTGTGGACGCCGGCCGAAACTTTTAAGGCGACGATCGAGCTGCTGAAGAAGCAGGGTTATAGCGGCGTCACGCTCGACCAGGTTTGGCGGGCTTGGAGCGGCGGCCCGGGCCTCCCTGAAAAACCACTGGTGATCAGCTTCGATGACGGCTTCCTCAGCCACGCCGTTACGGCCAGGCCGATCCTCCAGGCCGCCGGCTGGCCCGGCGTGCTCAACTTCAAAGTGGGGAATATCGGCAAGGGCGGTTTGACGACGGCCCAAGTAGAGGGGCTTATCGCCGCAGGCTGGGAGATCGACTCACACACGCTTAACCACCCCGACCTAACGGCCAGCGACGACGCAAGCCTGAAGACTGAACTCGTTGACTCGCGCAAGCTGCTGCAAGAGAAGTTCAACGTGCCGGCGAACTTCTTCTGCTATCCGGCGGGCAAGAACGACGCCCGCGTGCGCGCTGCCGTCGAGGCCGCCGGCTATAAAGGCGCTACGACGGTGGAACCTGGCGTCGCTTCGAAGAGCGACAACCCCTACGAGCTGCCAAGGATCCGCGTCAACGGCAGCGACTCGGCCGCAACCGTCGCCGCCCGAGTGCGCAGCGGCAACGCAGTTAGTGGCGGTTACTGAAGCGCGCGGCGGGCAATCAGGGCGTCGGCGGCGACTGCGCCGTGCTCGCTGACGATGACAGGATTGCACTCGATCAGCTCGAGCCCGTCGGCGAGCAGCAGTTCGCCGATTCCAGCGGCGAACTCGGCAAGTGCGCCGATTGCGAGCTTGACGGAGCCGCGGCCGCCGTCGAGCAGCGCCGCGCCGCGCAGCCCGCGGGTCGCAGCCTCTATCTCTGCGACGGAGGCTGGGAGCGGAATCACTGCGGCGTCGCTGAGCAGCTCGGTCCAGATTCCGCCGAGGCCGACGATCAGTGCGGGGACCACCGCGTTAGTGCGCGCGGCGACGATCATCTCGACCCCCGACTCGGCCATCGCCTCGACGAAGACCGACGCCGCGCTGGCGGCTGGCAGCACGCTTAGCCGCGCGTAGGCGGCTCGCACGTCGGCTTCGTTCTGCAGATCAAGCGCGAGCGCACCGAGCTCGCTCTTATGGCGCAGATCGGCGCCGGAGAGCTTGATCACGACGCGCCCGCCAAGCTCGGCGAGCGCTAAGACGGCGTCATCCTCATTGCTGACAACGCGCCCATCAGGAACGGCTAGTCGGCGCGTCGTAAGCAGCTGCTTGGCCTCGTGCTCGGAGAGCCACTCCAGCTCGCCGTCGGCCGGCGCGGCAGTCCGGCAGGCCTCACCAATCGCTCCAATCCGCTGCGGCGCGGCCGGCTCCTTGGCTAACTCAGCGACTGCTTGCAGCCCGCTGCGCAGACCCGCGAGGGCTGCGATCCCGTCGTCAATCAGCGACGCGGCCACGTCGTCTGGCATTAGCTCCGGCAGCGTTGAGCAGACGATCAGCTGCGCCGGGCAGTCGGTTGCTGCTCGAACGCCCTCGATCGCCTGCGCCCACGACTCGACTGCGTCACCATCGAGCCCGTCGGGCTGGTCGTAGAGCACCAGCACGCGGCCGATCCCAGGGTCGTCGGCAAGAGTCCGCACGAGCCCTTCAATTGCGCCGGGGTCGCCCCAAAGTAGCGCGGTGTAGTCGAGTGGGTTGGCGGCGGTTGCCGCGCTGGGGAGTAGCTCTTCAAGCCGAGCGATCGTTTCAGGCCTCAGCGGCGGAAGTGAGACGCCGATCTCGGCGGCGAGGTCGGCGCAGACGCTGGAGTCGCCGCCGGAGCAGGTCATCACGGCAACGCCGGCGGCGAGGCCGCCACGCCCGCGCACAGCCAGCGCCTTTGCGGTCTCCAACAGCTCATGCGGGTCGCGCGCCCAGGCTGCTCCTGCCGCCTTCGCCATCGCTTCAAAGACGCGCTGGTCTCCCGCGACAGCCCCGGTGTGGGCCTGCGCGGCCGCTGCCCCAGCCTCCGACGAGCCGGCTTTGAGGATCGTCACCGCAACGTCGGCCCTGGCGCAGGCCTCGAGCGCTTGGCACCAGCGAGCGCCGTCACCTTCTGCTTCCAGGTAGCAGGCGACCGAGCGAACGCCGTCGAGCTGGCAGAACGCTTCCAAATAGTCAGCCGCGTCAAGGACGGCCTGGTTGCCGCAGGAGACGACGGTGTGCAGGCGCAGGCCGCGGCGCGAAGCGATCGCGTTGACGGCGACGTTTCCGGACTGCGAGACAAGCGCCACCGGCCCCGCGTCGCGTGGCCCAACCATGTCGCCCCAGAGCGCGAAGTTGGCGGCGATCGAAACGATTCCGTTGCCGTTCGGGCCACAGACCGGCAGCTCGTGGGCAGCGGCAGCGGCGACCAGCGCGGCCTCGTGCTGCTCGCCCTGACGCGACTCGGAGAAACCGGCGGCGAAAACAACTGCGCCGCCGCAGCCGAGCGCGCCGGCCTGCTCGATCACCGGCGCTACCTGCTCGGCGGGGATCGCGACGATCACCGCGTCGGGCGCTTCAGGCAGATCGGCCAGAGATGCGAAACAGTCGAAACCATGAACCTCGTCGCGTCCTGGATTAACGGCGTAAACGTTGCCGCCGTAATCGATCCGTTTGAGGTTCAGCAGCGCCTCACCACCGTACGATGCCGCTCGTTCACTAGCACCGACAACGGCGATCGACTGCGGGTCGAGGAGCCTGCTGAGGTCCACTAGTGAATTACTCGGGCAACGCCGCGTCGCTCGAGCGAGCGAGCGATGATCAGCCGCTGAATCTCGCTCGTGCCTTCCCAAATTCGGTCAACGCGCAGCTCGCGCCAGAAGCGCTCGGCAACGTTGCTGCGCATGTAGCCGCGGCCGCCGAAGATCTGCAGGCAGCGGTCGGCGCAGCGGTTGGCCGCCTCGCTCATAAACAGCTTCGCCATCGAAGACTTGGCATGGATTAGCTTCGGGTCGGCGCCAGCGTCGGCAAGGCGGGCAGTGTAGAGGCCGAGCAGGCGACCGGCGGTCACATCGGCGGCCGAATCGGCAAGCGGGAACGAGACTCCCTGATAATCGATGATCCTCGAACCGCCCTGCTCGCGCTCAATTGCCCACGCCGTCGTCTCCTCGATCAGCCGCGTCATCGCGCCCGAGCAGCGCGCTGCAATTCCGAGCCGCTCCTCCGAAAACCAATCCTGCTGCAGCTTGTCGCCGCCACCGAGGCCGCCGACGATCGCGTCGCCCCCAACCTTCACATCGTTGAAGCGGATCGTCGGGTGGCCGTGTGGGTAGGTGTGCGTGAATGGTGGGTTATCGACTACTTCGATTCCATCCGCGCTGGCGTCGATCAGGAAGAGCGTGCCGCGAGGCTCGCCATCGACGATCGCGTTGGCCATCACGATGAAGACTGCCGCCACATCACCGTAGGTGACGAACCACTTCTCACCGTTGATAGTCCAGCCGTCACCATCCTTGACCGCTGTCGTTGTGATCCCCGACGGGTCGGAGCCGGCGTGCTCCTCGGTTACTGCGTAAGCGTCATGCGTTTCGCCGCGCAGCCCCGGCAGCAGGTACTTCTCGATCTGCTCAGGTGAGCCGTGGGCCAGCACGTTGTAGGCCGTCGGCATGTGCCAGGAGACGGCGTTCGTGATCCGCCCGATCTGCTCCTCGACGAGGAACCATTCGGCGTGTGTCCAAGAATTGCCGCCGTGCTCGGCGGCGTGAAGTCCGCCGCTTAGCTTGCGCGCCAGCGACTCCTCTTTGATTGTCTTCAGCGCTTCCGCTGGGAGATGGCCGCCGTTCATCTCGGCCTCAAGCTCGAGTGGCTGAAGGATCTCGTCAGCGAACTTGCGCGCGCGAGCCTGAAGCTCGAACTCGGCGTCACTGAGTCCAAGAACGTCTACCTGGGCTAACGAGTCTGTGGTCGGGGTCATCGTGGTCTCATTTCGGTTGGGGACTAAACTCGCCTGACAAGTGTCGATGCGCGATCAAATTCTCGAGGCGGCAGTTAAGCGTATTGCCCAAGAGGGCACCGATGGGGTGCGGGTTGCAGGCGTGGCCACTGAGGCTAGCGTCTCGACTGCTTTGGTTCACTACCACTTCGAAACGCGTGATCTGCTGCTCGCAGAGGCGCTTGAGTACTCCTACGAGCACGCCGCCCGGATGCGCGTCGGCGAGGAGCGCGGCGCGGGTGCGACTGCGGCGCAGCGGCTGGTCGAAATGATCGACGGCTGCCTGCCCAGCTCCGACGCGCTCCACGACGACTTCGTGCTCTGGGTTGAGCTTTGGCTGCGCGCGGCGCGTGAGCCCGACCTACGCGAGTTTGGCGCCCGTCTTTACGGCAAGCTGCACGACTGGTTTGCCAACGAGCTGCGCGCCGGCGTCGAGAGCGGTGAGTTTGTGGTCGTAGACGTCGACCAAACCGCAAACCACCTACTGGCGCTGATCGACGGTTACGGAATTCGAAACCTGATCGGCGACCCGGCGGTCACGATCGAAGTTGCGCGCGAGCAGATCTGGTCGGCGATCGGGCCCGAACTTGGTCTCTGAGCGCACCTGTTCGGGTTAAACGGCGGCAGCGTTTGCGTCGCCGGCGGTTTCGTCAGCGACTTCATCGGGGTAGTCGTCGAGCACTCGCAGGTTCGCCGCGCGCAGGTATACGGCGACAGCGTTGCCCTGCTCGTATTCGGGTGAGTCACCATCGCTTGGAACCGTTGCGCGGATCAACTCACCGTTGGCAAGGCGCACGCGCACATCCTGGTGGAAGCCCATGTAGACGACCTCCTCGACCATTCCAGGCACGCGGTTCTCACCTTCAGAGCCTTGCGGCTCAAGCTTCACGTACTCCGGCCGGATCATCGCCTTGCCAACGCCCGCCTGCGCTGCGCTGCTTTCGCTGCGCAACGTAAAGTTGCCGAGAATCACGTCGCAGTGGTCACCGGCTGCGCGGGCCTCAACGCTCAGCAGGTTCGCTGAGCCAAGGAAATTGGCGACAAAGGCCGTGTCGGGCTCCTCATAAAGCTTCTGCGGCACGTCGCACTGCTCGATCTTGCCGCTCTTCATCACGGCCACGCGGTCGCTCATCGTCAGCGCTTCGTCCTGGTCGTGCGTGACGTAAATGAAGGTAACTTCGAGCTGCTCCTGGATTCGCTTCAGCTCAACCTGAAGATCAAGCCGCAGGCGCGCGTCGAGCGCGCCTAGCGGCTCGTCGAGCAGCAGCACCGGCGCCTCAAGGATCAGCGCCCGCGCCAGCGCAACGCGCTGCTGC
>SXGR01463950.1_pt1 | contig 22000 bp, 15 predicted proteins | sample 3174711 | NCBI WGS metagenome assembly SXGR01 (sample SAMN11356860, study PRJNA531348) | freshwater metagenome | isolation source: freshwater sample F1-60 | place: China: Fuxian Lake, Yuxi | collected 2017-12-25 | reverse complement strand
GTTGCTCGAACCCCTGCGCGAACTCTTCAAGGACGAAGTCCGCGCCCTCGGCGAAGCCCTCGGTCTCCCCCACGACATGGTCTGGCGCCACCCGTTCCCGGGCCCCGGCCTGGCCGTCCGCGTCTGCGGCGACATCACCAAGGAACGGCTCGAGGTGCTGCGCAAGGCCGACGACATCTTCATCAACGAGCTCCGCGCCTCCGGCCAGTACGCCAAGGTCTGGCAGGCCTTCGCGGTCTTCCTGCCGGTGCGCAGCGTCGGCGTCATGGGCGACGGCCGCACCTACGACAACGTCTGCGCCCTGCGCGCGGTGACTTCTTCCGACGCGATGACCGCCGACTGGGCCCGCCTGCCGTACGACGTGCTGCAGCGCGCCTCCACCCGCATCATCAACGAGGTGAAGGGCATCAACCGCGTGGTCTACGACGTCTCGTCCAAGCCGCCCGCGACCATCGAATGGGAATAAGCCGGGCTTTGCCCCGTTGACACTCCTCCGGCCCGACCTTACCTAGACGCCAGTGTCTGCACCCGGCTTCCAGGTCATCGCGCGCCGCTGGCGCCCCCGCCGGTTCGACGAACTCGTCGGCCAGGAGCATATCGTCAAGACGCTGCGCAACGCGCTCGAGACGAAGCGCATGGCCCACGCCTACCTGTTCATCGGTCCCCGGGGCACCGGGAAGACCACCACCGCGCGCATCCTGGCCAAGGCGCTCAACTGCGCCGGCGGCCCGAAGCCCGACTTTTCCCTCGACGACCCGGTCTGCCTCGCGATCGAGCAGGGCAGCTGCCTCGACGTGGTCGAGATCGACGCCGCCTCCAATCGCGGCCTCGAGGACGCGAAGCAGATCCGCGACGAGTGCCAGTACGCCCCGACCAACTGCCCGTTCAAGGTCTTCATCATCGACGAAGTCCACCAGCTGACGAAAGAAGCCTTCAACGCCCTGCTGAAGACGCTCGAGGAACCGCCGCCCTGGGTGAAGTTCATCCTCGCGACGACCGAAGCCGACAAGATCCTGCCGACCATCACCTCGCGTTGCCAGCGCCTGGAGTTCCATCCGATCTCCGAGGAGGTCATCGCCGCCCAGCTCGCCCGCATCGTCAAGGCCGACGGCGTCACGGCCGACCCTCATGCCCTCACGGCGATCGCCCGCCTCGCCGCCGGCGGGATGCGCGACTCCCAGTCCATCCTGGATCAGGTCATCTCGTTCGCCGGCAAGCAGATCACGGAGGCCGACGTGCTCTCGATCTACGGCCTCGCCTCGGCCCAGCAGGTCACCGACCTCTGCCACGGCATCGCGTGCGGCGACGGCAAGAAGGTGCTCGCCCTGTGCGACGTCTTCCATGCCGAGGGTCGAGACCTGCTGCGCGTCCTCGCCGACCTGCAGTCCCGCGCGCGCGCCGCGACCCTCGACGCCGTCCGTTCCGGCGGGACTTCCGCCCAGCTCGGCGCGCCGCTGGCGACCGAACAGCTGGTCCGCCTCTTGGAGTGTCTGCAGGAAGGGGAGAACGGCATCCGCCAAGGGCTTTCGCCGCGCGCGAACTTCGAGGTGACGCTGCTCAAGGCGATCGAGCAAAGCAGGTCGCGGTCGATAGACCTCCTCATCAAAGACATCGCCGCCGCCGCAGCTGGTCTCCCTCGGGAGCCCGGCCAAAAAAAAAAATAAGGACCCCGCCGGCGGCCCCTGAGTCCGCCACGGAACCGGTCGCGCCCGCGGACCCCGCCGAAGCGCCCACCGTCGCCGCCGTCGCCCCGCCTTCCCGTTTCGTCGACGTCCCCATCGAGGACGCCGGCAACCTCGAGGAATCCCTGCCTCCGCTCGACGTCGAGTCCGCCGAGGCCGAAGCCGCCCACTCCGACCGCCGCGCCGACTTCGTCTTCCCCGGGCCGTCCCTCGCCAGCCTCCCGGTCGCCGAGGTCGGCACGACGGCCTTCCCGGGCGACAAGGAGTTCCAGGAGGCGGTCGACACGCTGCCGCCCGGCCTGCGGCAGAAACTCAAGGACACGATCGGCGCGGACTTCACGGCGTTGCGGCCGATCCCGGCCGGCAAGCTGCGCCGTCCGCTCTGACCGTGGCGCCGTCGTTCGAGATCGGCGTCATCTCCGACACGCATGGCCGCCTGCGCGCCGAGGCCATCCTCGCCCTCGAAGGGTGCGACGTGATCTTCCATGCCGGCGACGTCTGCGGTCCGCTGATCGTCCCGCAGCTCGCCGAGCTCGCCCCGTGTCACGCGGTCGCGGGCAACTGCGACGATGACGACTCCCTGCCGCTGACCGCGCTGCAGGTCTTCGCCGGCCTCCGCGTCCTCGTCCATCATGGCCACCTGCCCGTCGACGAAGCCGCCTTCCGGCCGGACATCGTCATCACGGGCCATACGCACGTCCCGAAGATCGAGCAGGCCGGCGACGTGCTCCGTCTCAACCCAGGCAGCGCCGGTCCGCGACGCTTTAACCTTCCCGTGACGGTGGCCCGGATTACGGTGCGGCAGGGCAGGGCGCGCGCCCGACTCATCCCCCTCGACGTGCCATGAAGCAGCCCTTGCCCATCGACGTACTGCAGGCCGACCTGGTCGCCGCCTGCGGACGCGTGCGCCGGCTGGTGCTTCGCGCACCGACGGGCTCGGGCAAGTCGACCCGCATCCCGCAGATGCTCCTGGACCTGAACCTGGTCCAGGGGCAGATCGTGGTCCTCCAGCCCCGCCGCATCGCGGCCCGCCTCCTCGCCGCGCGCATCGCGCAGGAGCGCAACGTGCGTCTCGGCGGCGAGGTGGGCTACCAGATCCGCTTCGAGCGCGTCGAGTCCGCCCAGACGCGCATCAAGTTCGTGACGGAAGCCTTGCTGCTCCGGCAGATGGCCTCGGACCCCGAGCTCAAGGGCGTCGGCGCGGTGGTGTTCGACGAGTTCCATGAACGCAACCTGCACTCCGACGTGGCCCTCGCGCTCGCCCGTCGGCTCCAGGAGACGCATCGCCCTGACCTGCTGATCATGGCGATGTCCGCGACCCTCGATACCGAGGGCGTGGCGAAATGGTTCGGCTGCGCGGAGACCTTGGCCGCCGACGGGCGCGCTTATCCCGTGCAGGTCGAATACACGCATCTGCCCCGTAATTCCACCCGCCCGATCTGGGACGCCGCCGCGGAACAGGTTCGCCGCGTGCTGCGCGAGGAAACCGAAGGCGACATCCTGGTCTTCATGCCGGGCTCGTATGAGATCATGAGGACGATCGGCGCGGTGCGTAACCTCCCGGAATCCGGCGGCGTGGACGTCTTGCCGCTCTACGGCGAGCTCCCTCCCGAAGAGCAGGATCGCGCGGTCAAGCCCGGCCCCGGACGCAAGGTGATCGTCGCGACCAACGTCGCGGAGACATCCCTGACCATCCCCGGCGTCCGCGCCGTCGTCGACGCCGGCCTCGCCCGCATCGCCCGCTTCGACCCGCATCGCGGCATCGACACGCTGCTCGTCGAGCCTGTCTCCCAGGCTTCGGCCGAACAGCGCGCCGGCCGCGCCGGCCGTACCGGTCCGGGCCGTTGCATCCGTCTCTGGTCGCAGACCGACCATGAAGCTCGCCCGCTGCGTGAAGTCCCCGAGATCAAGCGGGTCGACCTCTCGGAGACGATCCTGCTGCTGCTCTCGTCCGGCTGGGGCGAGGCCGCGACTTTCCCTTGGTATGAGAAGCCGGACGACAAGGCCCTGCAGCGCGCCCTGACCGTCCTCGCGGACCTCGGCGCCGTCGACGCCCAAGGCAAGCTCACGGACCTCGGCCGAAGGATGTCGGTCTTCCCGGCCCATCCGCGTTACGCGCGCATGCTCCTCGCGGCGGGCGACCTCGATTGCGTCTACGAAGTGTGCCGGATCGCCGGCCTCGCCCAGGGCCGGGACATCCTTTTCCGCAAGGTCGATGACCGCACCGAGAACGCGCGCGACTCCGTCGAGCAGGAAGACGGCTCCGACTTCTTCCCGCGGCTGGCTTTGCTGCAACGCGCGGTCGAGATGAAGTTCGACGCCGACGCCTGCGACCGCTTCGGCGTGCATGGCCAGGCGGCCCGTCAGGCCGACCAGGCCGCCCGGCAGTTCCTGCGCCTCGCGGAAGGGCAGGGGCTGCCGGTCAGCGACCGGGTCGCGGACCCTGCCGACGTGCGCCGGTGCCTGCTGCTCGGTTTTTCGGACCGCCTCGCCGTCCGTCTCGACGCCGGCACCTTGCGCTGCGCCTTGGTGCACGGTCGGACCGGCGAACTGCGCCGCGAATCCTCCATCCGCAACGCGAAGCTCCTGGTCGCGGCGGAAGTCGACGAGATCCAGGCCCGCGGCGGCGTGACGACCTATCTCTCCTTGGCGACCGCCATCGAGGAGGCCTGGTTGCAGGAACTCTTCCCGGCGGAATTCTCGACGGTCAATCAGGTCCGCTACGACGCCTCGCAGCGCCGCGTGGTCACGCGCGTCGAGCGACGTTTCCGCGACCTCGTCCTTGAAGCCAAGGAGCGTGACGACGCCCCTTCCGACGCCGCCAGCCGCCTGCTCGCGGAAGAGGTCGCCGCCGGCCGTCTCGAACTCGAAAAGTGGGATGCGCCCGTGGATGCGTGGATCCGGCGCGTCAATTTCCTCTCCAAGCACTGCCCTGAGCTCGGCATCCCGCCGTTCGACGAAGCCGCGCGCCGCATGGTGATCGAAGAAGTCTGCGCCGGCGCCGTGGCTTACCGCGATATCCGCGAGCGGCCCGTCTTCGGCGTCGTCCGCGGCTGGCTGACGCACGAGCAGGCGATGGCGCTCGAGTCCTATTGCCCTGAGAAGATCGTCCTGCCGCGCAAGAAGCACCCCGCCCGCATCGAGTATACCGAGGACGGCCAGGCCGAGATCGAAGCCACCGTGCAGGAGCTGTACGATTTCCCGGGCAGCAAGCTGCGCGTCTGCCTCGGTAAGGTACCGATGGTCGTCTGCATCCAGTCGCCGGCCCGACGGACGCAGCAACGCACCACCGATCTCGACGCCTTCTGGAAAGGCTCTTACGAAGGCGTGAAGAAGGAACTCCGCGGCCGTTATCCCAAGCACGAATGGCGCTGAACCCATGAGCCCTGTCGCCCTCGCCTGGTCTTCGGTCCCGATCCACGTCGTCGACTTCGAAGGCAGCGCCCGCACCGGCGTGGTCGAATTCGGCGTCGCCACCTTGCTCGGCGGCGAAATCGTCGCCGCCGCCACGAGCCTGCACGCCTCGCGCGTGCCGGTGCCCGCCATCGATACCCAGTGCCACGGACTCGGCGCCAAGGAGCTCAAGGGACGTCCGCCCTTCGAGTCCGAATGGGACCGCTGGGTGGGCCTCCGCCGGACGGGTCTGCTGGCCGCTCATAATGCCTCGGTCGAATCCGGCCTGTTGCGCGGCACCTGGTCGCGGCCCTCGGTCGTCCCGGGGTTCGTCGGGGAGTCCGCCGAGGTCGCCGAGTGGGGGCCTTGGATCGACACCTGCCGGCTGGCCCGGGCCTGGGCTCCGTCGCTCGGCGATTTCCGTCTGGGCGCCTTGGTCGCGGCCCTTCGGTTGGGCTCCCGGCTGGACGAGCTGTCGGCCGACCATTGTCCGTCCGGCCGCCGGCGTTACCACTGCGCTCTCTACGACGCGCTGGCCGCCGCCTTGGTGCTCCGGGCGCTCTGCGGCCAGGATGGGCGCTCCGCGGCGTCTTTGTCGCAATTAGTTCGCGACAGCATGTCGGCGCCGGCGGCTGATGACCTCATGCAAGGGGAACTCGGGCTTTAGTTTCCGCTTCACTCCCGGGGGCGGGCCCAACTAGATAGGCCTTCTCCCATGGCCTCCAAGTCCCCCATTCGCGTCGCCGTCACCGGCGCCGCCGGCAACATCGGTTACGCCGCCATCTTCCGTCTCGCCTCCGGCGCCGTCTTCGGCCCCGACCAGCCGGTCGCCCTCAACCTCATCGAGGTCGGCCCCGGCCTCAACGCCCTCGCCGGCGTGGTGATGGAACTGCAGGACTGCGCGTTCCCGCTCCTCACCGAGGTCGTCGCCACCGGCGACCTCAACGAAGGCTTCAAGGACGCCGACTGGTGCCTGCTCATCGGCGCGGTCCCGCGCAAGGACGGCATGGAGCGCAAGGACCTGCTCGGCATCAACGGCAAGATCTTCATCGGCCAAGGCGAAGCCATCGCGCGCAACGCCAAGAAATCCGTCAAGGTCCTCGTCGTCGGCAACCCCTGCAACACCAACGCCCTCATCGCCCTGCGCTCCGCCGGCAGCCTGCCCGCCGAGAACTTCTTCGCCATGACCCGCCTCGACGAGAACCGCGCCAAGTCGCAGCTCGCCGCCAAGGCCGGCGCGCACAACTCCGTCGTCAAGAACGTCGCCATCTGGGGCAACCACTCCTCGACGCAGTATCCGGACTTCACCAACGCGCTCATCGGCGGCAAGCCGGCGACCCAGGTCATCACCGACCACGCCTGGCTCAAGGAGACCTTCGTCCCCGAAGTCCAGAAGCGCGGCGCGGCCGTAATCAAGGCCCGCGGCGCCTCTTCGGCGGCCTCCGCCGCCAACGCCGCCCTCGACACCCTGCGCAGCCTTCACTTCCCGACCCCGGCCGGCGACTGGCATTCCGTCGCCGTGCTCTCCAAGGGCGACTACGGCATCGCCCCGGGCATCATGTTCGGCTACCCGCTCCGCACCAAGGCCGACGGCTCTTGGGAGATCGTGCAGGGGCTGCCGCTCGACGCCTTCTCCAAGGAGAAGATCGCGATCACCGAGAAGGAGTTGCTCGAAGAGCGCGCGACGGCTTCCGAAGCCCTCGGCTTGAAGCTCTGAAGCCGGCCTTATGAAGCAACAGGCGGCGAGGGACCTCCCTTGACCGTCTTTTTGGCGCCCCTAGGCTGACCCCATGGACCGCCTCGCTGCCGTCGATTGGTTCACGATCATCGCGGCGCTCTGCTTCTGGCAGGCGCTGGTCTGGGCGCAGCAACTCGATCGCGGATTCCCTCAGTGGCTCAACCGGCTCGCTCGGGCTGGCCTGTGGGTCTGGATTTTGGCCTATGTCTTCTCCGGCGAGCCCGGGCCCGTCATGGCCTTGGCTTCCGTGCCGGCGTTCCTCTTCGCACTTTGGCTCTGGGCGCACGGCTTACGTCGGTTCCTGGCCGACGACTTGGCGCCGGCGCCACGTCGTTACTTGGAGATGCTTTCCGCCACCGGACCGTTGGTGGCCGCGGCGGCCTGGATCTGGTCGCGCTATGATCGGACTTTCGCCGGCTTCCCCGATCCGCTCGCCACGCTGACCACGGTGCACTTCGCCATCACCTTCGGGGTGCTGCCGTTGGCGATGGCCGCCAGCGAACGTCCGCTCGCCCGCTGCCGTCAGCGCGATCTTGGACTATGGCTGTATGTGGCCGGCGCTCCGGCCACCGCGCTTTGCTTCGCCCTGCGGACGGACCCGCTTCGGCCGGGCGCCGTCGAAGTCGCGGCCGCCGTGGTCTTCGCCGCGGGCTTCCTGCTCTGGGCGGCGTTCATGCCCGTCAGGCGCGGACCGTGGCCTTACGTCTGTCTCGTCCCTGGTTTCCTGCTCGGCGTCGGCTACACCGCCGCGCACGCCTTCGGGTGGGACTATCTCACCATCCCGCAGATGGCGGCGGTGCATGGCTCGCTCAACCTGCTCGGCGCGTTGCTGCTCGCCGCCCAGGCTCCGGCGTTCGACGACGTCGCCGCGCCGGCGCCCGACCTTGATACGCCAGTCGAGGCCGGCGACCGCGCGACCGCGGTCTTCGCCGACACGCATCGCGTGGTGGTCGGCGCTTGGTCGCCGGAGGCCTTCGCGCGGGTGAAGGCGGCCCTGCTCGGATACCGTTTCTATCCCGCTCACGTGATGGCCCGGAGGACCCAATTCGAGGACGAGGGCCGGGCGGTGCGCGTCGGCGACAGGCTGGGCTTGGGTCTGTTCGTCCCGAATCTGCCCGGCCTGGCCCCCTTGTCGCTGCCCGCGATCGTCGAGGTCGACGTCGTCGAGGCCGAGGCCGAACGGGTCGCCTTGGGCTACGCGACGACGCGGCGCCATTATGGCCGCGGCGTCTGGCGGGCCGAAGTGAGGCGCGAGGGCGAAACGCTCGTCCTCACCGTCTCGTATCACGTGCGTCCCAGCCGCTGGTTCGTCTGGTGCGGGCTGCCGGTCTACCGTCGCTTCCAGCTCGCCGCTTTCCGCGCCGGCGCGGACGCCCTGCGTCGCGTGGCGGCCTAAGGCGCCGGCAGGCGGACGAGCGTGATGTCGGCGGGGCGGCAGGTGCCCAGCCGGATCTCGCCGGCGTTGGCGGCGGTGAAGATCGGCGGCTCCGGGTGGATCGTCGCGACGCCGCTGGCGGCGCGGCCGGCGTTGATCTTCTGCAGCCCGATGAAGTCGATGATGACGGGGTTGGCGCTGCCCAGCAACGTCTTCTCGGAGCGGCACCAGCTCGCGTCGAAGCCCGGCCCGCCGAGCACCTGATAACGTTCGAGCGAGAGCAGCGTCAGCACGTTGCGTTTCGCCAGCTTGGGGATGGCGCAGACCTCCACCGCGGCCTTCGAGGCGTTGAAAGGATTGTCGAGGAAGCGTTCGGCGTTGGCCATGTTGCCCAGGGAGGCCGCGGCCAGCGCGCCGTGCACGCCCAGGGCCTTGCTGTCGCTGAGCACCGGCAGGTTGATCCAGAAGTCGACCTCGTCCACGAGCGTCTTCGGCAGCACGCTCACGCGCGCGTCGCCCCACGGCACGTTCTGGGAGCCCGGCCGGGGCATCACCTGGTTCTCGTAGCGTAGCTGGCTCTCGCCGGCCCAGGCCGGCGCAAGGTTCTCCCATGCCTGGACCGGGAAGCCTTCGAACTGCTGGCTTTGCGTCGTGAGCGGCGGCAGGAAGCCGGCCTGGCGGAGGTTGTCGGGCTTGGCGTCGCAGAGCGTGATGGACTGCTGGGCGAAACCGCGGCGCATCAGCGCCGCCGTCACGGCCCGGACCAGCGGCTTGGGCGTGGACAAGCCCGCGCCGCCTTCCGCGGAAAGCTTGAGCCCGCAGCGACGCAGGTCGGCCGGGCGGAGCAGGACGCCCGTCCGGCTCTCGAACTCCCCGAGGGTGCGTTCGACCGCCGTCGCGTATTCCGCGTCGGCGAAGCCGCCGAGCTTCTGCTCGAGGAGCAGGAGCTTGGGGTCGGTCGCGGCGACGCCCGCGACGGAGCCGACGAGGACCAAGGCGAGGGCGGCGAAGGTGCGCATAGGACTCATCTTCGCCGCCGGCCTGCCCCGCCGCAAGCCGCTGTTTTGTTTGCACGGGAAGGGCGAGGCCCCATCGTGAGGCCCATGTCCGCCCCTGTCGTCCTGCCCCAGCGCCGCATCCTCGGACTCATCTTCCTGACGGTCTTCATGGACATCGTGGGCTTCAGCATCATCATCCCGCTGTTCCCGCACCTGCTCGACCATTATATCCGTGCCGAGGGCTCGTCCGGCACCCTGATCGGCTCCATGAACGCGGCCGCCGAATGGATGGGCGGCGACACCGTCTTCAAGAAGACCGTCCTTTTCGGAGGCCTCCTCAGCACGCTTTATTCCCTGCTGCAGTTCGTCTTCTCGCCGATCTGGGGGGCTTGGTCGGACCGGATCGGCCGGCGGCGGATCCTGACGATCACGCTCGCCGGCAACGCTCTGTCCTATCTGCTCTGGGTCTTCGCCGCGCAGTTCTGGGTGGTCGTCGCCACGCGCCTCGTCTCGGGCATGCTGGCCGGCAACATCGCGGTCGCCAGCGCCGCCGCGGCCGACGTCACCGACGAGAAGGAGCGGACCAAAGGCATGGCCGTGGTGGGCGTCGCCATCGGCCTGGGTTTCGTGTTCGGTCCCGTCATCGGCGGCCTCGCGGCCGGCTTCCAGTTCGCCCATTCCGCCGCGACGGGTTCCTTCGGGCTGAATCCTTTCTCGGTGCCCGCCGTCATCGCCGCTTCGCTCGCCTTCCTCAACTATCTCCTGGTCGTGCGTTTCTTCCCCGAGACCCTGCCGCCCCAGCGACGCGCTCTGGCCGACGCCAGGCGTCCGTCGGTCTTCGACCTGGCCCAGGTCCGCTCCTCCGCGGTGCGACGCACCTCCTTCGCGAACCTGGTCTACCAGATCGCCTTCACGGGCATGGAGAACACCATCGTCTTCCTGACGCTGGCGTTGTTCGCCTACAGCCCGCGCGACAACGCCTGGCTCTTCCTCTTCAACGGCGCCTGCATGATCTTCGCCCAAGGTCTCGCCCGTCAGCTCGTGAAGCGTCTTGGCCAGCGCAAGGTCGTCATGCTGGGCATGCTCATCGCGGCCGGCGCGTTCCTCTGGGTCGCGCTGATCCCGCCCGCGCTCGCGGCGGACGGCGACGGGGCCAAGACCTCCTTCTATCTCGGGCTCGGGCTCATCTCCTTCGCGACGGGCTTGATCCTGCCGAGCGTCTCGGCGCTCGTTTCCCTCTATTCCGACGCCTCGGAACAAGGGCGTAACCTCGGTATCCTGCGGTCCGCCGGCTCGCTCGCTCGCGTGGTCGGTCCGGTGACGGCGGCGTTGCTGTACTTCCATTTCGGCTCCCACTTCTGGGTCTACCTCGGCGGGGCCTTGCTCATGCTGCCGGCGATCTGGATCGTCCGCGGCCTCCCCGATCCCGATCTCCGCCGGGCCGACGCCTGAGCCCGGCCTAGGCTCCGGCGAGCTCCCGGCCTAGTTCGTCGCCGCCGCGGATCGCATGCATCAGCGAGATCCCGCCGCGGAAGGCGCCGTGGAAGCGCAGGCCGGGGTGAGCGGCTTCGGCGCGCGCGAGCGCTTCTTCGCGCCGGCCCTGGCCGGCGTCGTATTGCGGGATCGCCGGATCCCAGCGCTGGATCCACTCCTTGCGCGGCGCCGCGCGGACGCCCAGCGTGTCGGCCAGCTCCTGGTCCACGAGGGCGCGGAGCTCCGGATCCGGTCGGCGCGCGAGTTCCGGCCGGCGGGCTCCGCCGATGAAGCAGCACAGGAGAACCGCGTCCGCCGGCGCGCGCGCCGGGAGGACGGACGAAGGGAAGAGGCAGCCGAGCACCTCGCGGCCTTCGCCGCCCGGCGTCAGGTAGCCGAAGCCGTCGAGCGCGTGGGGAACGTCGGCGCGGGCATAGCCGCGGGCCACGACCGTGACCGGCGGGGCGGCTGCGTGTTCCCATTCGCGGAGAAAGGGCGCGACGGTCTCGTCGAAGGGGAGCGAAGCCCACTGCCACGAAGGCGCCGTCACGACGAGGTGGCGGGCCGTGGCGCCTTCCTCGCCGCCGTCGGCGCCGCGCCAGGCGACCTGCCAGCCTCGGCGGTCTCGGCGCAGCGAAGTCGTCACGCAGCCCAGCCGGAGCGATGCGGCCCGCAGCGGCGCGGCCATCGCCTCGGCCAGTTGTTGCATCCCTTGCGGGAAGCCGACGACCTGACGGGCGGCGCGCGGCCCGCTCATCAGTCCGCGCAGCACCGAGCCGTGGCTCGTTTCCAGCGCGTGGACGCGCGGGAAGCAGGCGGACATCACGAGGCGCGACGGATCGCCGGCATGGACGCCGGACACGACCGGGTCCATCAGCATCGCGGCCGCTTCGGCGCCGAAACGGCGCGCCGCGAAGGCCGCCACGGTCTCGCCGGGCGCGCCGCCGCGGCGGACGAATGGTTCGGCCAGGAGCCGCAGCCGGCCGCGCCAGCTCAGCAGGCCGGAGGCGAACAGCGAAAGCGGATTGGCCCCGAGACCGTGGAGCTGGCCGCGGGCGAAGATGAACCGCCGGGCCGCCCGCATGTCCGCGGCCTGCACCTGTCCGGCCAGCCCATAGGCGGCGAGCAGCGCGGCGTCTTCCGGCCCTTCGAGCTGCAGGGTGTTCGGGCCGGTCTCGACGAGCCAGCCGTCTTCCCGGATCGTCCGGATCGAGCCGCCGACGCGCCCTGCCGGCTCGATGACGCGCGTCGCGGCGCCCCGCCTGGCCAAGGCGTGGGCGACGGCCAGGCCGGCCGGGCCGGCCCCGAGGATGACGGCGTCGAGCAACATGCCGGGACGCTAACTTGAATCATTAGGTTGGCAACCCTGCGGGCGGCGTGCTGTCATGGCCTCCATGAGGCTGTTTGTCTTCCTGCTGCCGGCGGCGTGCCTGGCCGACACCGTGACGATGAAGGACGGCACCTTCCTGCGAGGCCGGATCGAGCGCGTCGCGGACGGCGTGCTCGAGATGCGGGCGCCTTCCCTCGGGCAGGCCAACCTGCTGCGGCTCGAACTCGCCCAAGTGGAGGCCTTCGTGACCGACGATGAGGTCGCCGTGAGCGTCGGCGGGGTCGTCTCGAAAGGCGTCGCCAGCGCCGCGGCGGGGCGCGTCATCACGCAGGGCGGCGCCGAAGCGAACGCCTTGGATCGCACGCTGGAGCTCTGGCGCGATCCGTCGTTGCGTCCCTCCGAGGCCGGAGCGCGGCGGCAATGGGTCACGCAGGCGGACGCGGACGTCTCGGGCCGTAGCGGCGTCGTCGCGGGTTCGGGCTTCAGCGCCGGCTTCTCCGCCAAGGGCGTGACCAAGGCCGACACCCTGATCGGCGGCGTCCGCTTCATGCGCGCCGAGGCCCAGGATCAGATCTCGGCCGACGATCTGCATGCCACGCTATCGTACGAGACCAATCCCACGGACATCATGTATTGGTATCTGCGCACCGACACCGGTTTCGACAACGCCCGGCAGATCGACTTCTTCTCGGTCAACGCCGGCGGGGTCGGTTTCCGCCTGCACACCGACGCCAAGGGCAAGATCGACGTCCGCGCCGGCCTAGGACATCGGTTCGAGATGTTCTCCGCCGACCAGGCGGATCGTTCCGCCCCTTCGGCCGACTTCGGCCTCGTCCTCAACCGCGAGCTGGGCTGGGCGGCATGGGATACTTCCTTGAGCTTCGTCCCTTCGTTCCAGGTCACGGGCGATTATTACGTCCGTCATGAGACCGGGCTGACGATTTTGCGCAGCACGGGCCCCCTCTCTTTGCGCATCGGTGTCGCCAACGATTTCCGCTCCAAGCCTCTCCCGACTCAGGTCAAAACCGACACCGCTTACTTCCTCAGGACGACATATGTCTGGAAGTAGGCAGGCAGATTTTGATTAAAAATAGGCACAAATGCCTAAAATAAGGCAAACCACCTTGTGAATGGTTACCTATTGAACCGTGGCACACGGGGTGCTTTCAGTTTGTCTGTAATTAGTCACCTTTCCAATCCCCCAATCCATGAGCACCAACCCAGCCCGTCGCAACGCCATCGAAGCGATTGCCTCCCAGCCTCGCCTCCAGGGCAGCTTCGACTTCCGCAACGAGAAGATCGACCTGATCTACGGCCAGAACGTCTTCTCCCTTGATAAGATGGAGAAGCGCCTGCCGAAGGACGTCTTCAAGTCCCTCAAGGCCAGCATCGAGTCCGGAACCAAGCTCGACGCCGCCGCGGCGGACGTCGTCGCGGCCGCCATCAAGGACTGGGCCCTCGAGCGCGGCGCCACGCACTACGCCCACGTGTTCTACCCCCTGACCGGCTTCACGGCCGAGAAGCATGACACCTTCTTCGAGCCCAACGGCAACGGCACCCTTGCCCAGTTCTCCGGCAAGGCGCTGATCCAGGCCGAGCCGGACGCCTCTTCGTTCCCCAACGGCGGACTCCGCTCGACCTTCGAAGCCCGCGGTTACACCGCCTGGGACGTCACCTCGCCCGCTTACATCTTCGACACCGAGAACGGCTCCACGCTCTGCATCCCGACCGCCTTCGTCTCGTGGAAGGGCGAGGCCCTCGACAAGAAGACGCCGCTCCTCCGCTCGATGGCGGCCGTCAACAAGGCCGCCTCCCGCGTGCTCGCGCTCTTCGGCAAGAAACACGGCTTCATCTCCGCGTCGTGCGGCCCCGAGCAGGAATACTTCCTCATCGACGCCCGTCTCTTCCATCTCCGTCCCGACCTCTACACCTGCGGTCGCTCCCTCTTCGGCGCCAAGCCGGCGAAGGGACAGGAATTCGAAGACCAGTATTTCGGCACCATCCCCGACCGCGTCCTCGCCTGCATGATGGAGACCGAGCGCGAGTGCTTCAAGCTCGGCATCCCGATCAAGACCCGCCACAACGAGGTCGCCCCGGCGCAGTACGAAGTGGCGCCGATCTACGAATCCGCCAACGTCGCGCACGACCACCAGATGCTCACGATGACGCTGCTCCGGCGCGTCGCCGCCAAGCACGGTTTCGTCTGCCTCCTCGCCGAGAAGCCCTTCGCCGGCGTCAACGGCTCGGGCAAGCACGTGAACTGGTCCATCGGCGGTTCCGGCGTGGGCAACCTCCTCGAGCCCGGCCATAACCCTCACGAGAACGCGCAGTTCCTCACCTTCTGCTCCGCCGTGATCCGCGCCGTCGACCTCCACCAGGGACTCCTCCGCGCCTCCGTGGCGTCGGCCGGCAACGACCACCGCCTCGGCGCCAACGAAGCCCCGCCCGCCATCATCTCCATCTACCTCGGCGACATGCTCAACGAAGTCATCGAGCAGGTGAAGAAGAGCGGCACCGCTTCTTCCTCCCGGAAGGGCGGTCACATGACGCTCGGCGTCGACACGCTGCCCGTGCTCCCGAAGGACGCCGGCGACCGCAACCGCACCAGCCCGTTCGCCTTCACCGGCAACAAGTTCGAGTTCCGCGCCGTGGGCTCCGCCTTCTCGGTCGCCGGCCCCCTGACCGTGCTCAACACGATCATGGCCGACTCGCTCGACAAGCTCGCGGACGAGCTCGCCGCCGCCCTCAAGAAGAACTCCGACTTCAACTCCGCGCTGCAGGGCGTCCTCAAGGATATCCTCACCAAGCACGGGCGGATCATCTTCAACGGGAACGGCTACTCCGAAGAGTGGCACAAGGAAGCGGCCAAGCGTGGCCTCAAGAACCTCCGCACGACGCCCGACGCGCTGCCTGAGATCGTCGCCAAGTCGACCGTCGAGGTCTTCGAGCGACAGGGCGTCCTTTCCAAGGCCGAACTCGAGTCCCGCGAAGAGATCTACACGCACTCCTACGTGCTGTCGGTCAACACCGAGTCGAAGCTCGTCTCCGACATCGCGAAGACCCTGCTCCTCCCCGCCGCCCTCAAGTACGCCGCCGACCTGACCCCCGTCGAGAAGACCAAGTCCGGAGGCAAGCTCCGCAAGGAAGTCATCGGCCTCGCCGACGAACTCGCCGCCGCCATCGACGCCCTCGATGCCGCCCGCGAGGTCAGCAAGTCCGACACCCACGCCCAGGCCAAGCATTCCTGCGACAAGGTCCTTCCGGCGATGCTCAAGGTGCGCGCCGCCGCCGACTCCCTCGAGGAGATCGTCGCCGACGAGTACTGGCCGCTGCCGTCCTACCAGGAGCTGCTGTTCCTCCGCTAAGCCTGCCCCTCGGTCGAGACCAAGGGCCGAACCTCCGGGTTCGGCCCTTTTTGTCGGCCAGGCGGGCGAGCCCCGGCCGCCCAAGCAGAAGGCCCGTCGCGATGACGGGCCTTCGGGTGCTCGGGTGAGGACGGACGCTCAGGCGTTGTCCCACTTCTTGCGCAGGTAGGCGCCGAAGTTCTTGACCTTCTTCTTGCGACGGCGGCGTTCGGCCGGCTTCTCGAAGCCTCGCTTGGCGCGGGCGTCCTTGATGATGCCTTCGCGGTCGATCTTCTTCTTGAGGCGGCGGAGAGCCTTGTCGACGGTCTCGCCTTTGCGAATCTTGATTTCTACGGACATGTGAGCGTTTGGAGGGTCGAAAGAACAAGGGGGGAGGCCTTTCGTCAACCCCGAATCCAAGGGTATTTGAAGCCGTGAATAAGTGGGTCCGCCGGCGGGCACAAGACGCTTGCGGCGGGGGTAGGGCAGGGCAATCGTTCGGTTCACCCCTCGATGTACCTCAAGGAAATCGTCGCCAACGGATTCAAAAGCTTCGCCGACCGGACCCGCATCGAGCTCCGCCCCGGGGTCACGGCCGTCGTCGGGCCCAACGGCTGCGGGAAGTCCAACATCGTCGACGCCATCCGCTGGGTGCTGGGCGAGCAATCCGCGAAGTCCCTCCGCGCCCCGGCGATGCAGGACGTCATCTTCGCCGGCACCGACCGCCGCCGGCCTCTGCCGCAATGCGAGGTCGAGCTGATCTTCGCCGACTGCGAGAAGGAGCTGGGCACCGAGTTCGCCGAGGTTTCCGTGATGCGCCGGCTGCATCGCGAAGGCGCCAGCGACTATTTCATCAACGGCAAGCCTTCCCGCCTGAAGGACATCCAGCGCCTCTTCATGGACACCGGCATCGGCCGGATGTCCTACTCCTTCATGGTGCAGGGCCAGATCGACCAGATCCTCTCGGCCAACCCCGCCGAGCGCCGCTACCTCTTCGAGGAGGCCGCAGGCATCACGCGTTACAAGTCCCAGCGCCGGGAAGCCCTCAACAAGCTCAGCGGCGTCGACGCCAACCTCGCGCGCGTCACCGACGTCGTGAGCGAAGTCGGCCGGCAGATCGCCACGCTCCGCCGCCAGGCCGCCAAGGCGCTTCGCTACCGCCGCCTGCGTCATCGCTTCACGCACCTCGACCTCGCCTGGCACGCCAAGCAGTTCGGCGACCGACGCGCCCAAGTCGCGACGCTCGAGGCCGACGCCGCCGCCTGCCGCGCCGAAGTCGCCGGCCTCACCGACGGCCTCCGCGACCGCGAGGCGGCCCTCCTGCGGGCCCGCGCCCGGCGCGCCGAACTCGCCGAACTCGTCCAGCAGGCGCAGCAGGCCCTGTTCGATCTCCGCACGACCCGCGAGAACGCGGAAAACGAAGCCCGCACGGCCGACCTGCGTTCCGACGACCTGGGCGCCCGCCTCGGCGAGGTCCGCCGCGAGGCCCAGGAGGCCGAGTTCGCCATCGCCGAGTTCGAGATGCGCCTGCGCGGCAGTTCCGACGCCAAGTCCTCCGCGGCCGGCTCGGTTTCCGCCACCGACGCCGCCTACCGTGAGAAGACCGCGCAGGTCGAGGAGGCCGCCCGTCAGGTGGTGGAGGCGGAGAATCTCCTCCGCCGCACCCGCCAGGACATCCTCGTCGCCGAGGGCGAGATGACCCGCGCCCGCGGCGACGTCACCAACCTCGAGGTCGACCTCCGCGGCTACCAGTCGCGGCATGTCGACTTATCCGGTTCCCTCAGCCAGGCCAGGCAGGAACGCGAGGCGTTGGAGCGCCGCGTCACCGAGTCGGGCGCCGTCGTCACCACCCGTCACGGGGAGCACCAGTCCGCCCGCGCGGCCGAACAGGAGGCGACCGACAAGGGACGCGAGCTCCTGAACGAGTTCCGCGCCCTGCAGCAGACCATCTCCGAACAAGACCGCAAGGTCGCGAAGCTTTCCGCCCAGCTCGGCCTGCTCGAGCAGATGCAGTCCCGCCTCGAAGGCTTCTCCGAGGCCGCCAAGGCCGTGCTCCGCGGCGAGTTCGCCGCCGAGCTCGGGTCCGGCAAGGCCTCGGCCTTGGCCGATCTGGTCATCGTCACCGACGTCGCCGCGGCGGGCGCGCTCGAGAACATCCTCGGCGCCGCGTCCGAGGCGGTCGCCCTCGACTCCGCCGAATTCCTGCCGGGCCTCGTCGCCAAGATGGGCGAACGCCAGCTCGGCCGCGCCGTCTTCCAGGTCGAGGCCCCGCCCGCCTCCCGCGCCGGTTCCGGCGCGCCCGCCTGGCTCCGACCCGCGACATCCGCGGTCAGCGCGAAGTCCCCCGAACACGCGCGCCTCGTCGCCAACCTTTTCGACGGCTGCTACGTCTGCCCCTCGCTCGCCGACTTCATCGGCTGGTGGCGCGCCCATCCGGGCTTCGAATTCTTCCTCGTCGCGACCACGGAAGGCGATCTCGTCGATCGCCGTGGCCTCGTCTACGCCGGCCGGCCCCGCAAGGCCGCCGCCAGCGCCGGTTCCGGCGTGTTCTCGCGCGAGAGCGAGATCCGCGCCGTGCGCGCCTCGCTCGAGGCCGAGAACGACCAGCTGACGACGCTCAACGAGCAGGCTCTCGGCGTGCAGGCAGCCATCGACGCCAACGAGCTCGACGTGTCGGCCGCCCGCGACGCCACGCAGTTCGCCGCCCAGGAGCTGTCCGTCGCCCAGGCCGACGAACGTTCCGCCCGCCAGACCCTCACGGCGGCCGACGAGCGCATCGCGCGCGAGGAGCGCCAGCTCGCCGAGCTCGAGAACGCGAAGGCCGAGGCGCTCCGGCGCCGCGACCGCGCGCAGGAGACCCTGACCGCCAAGGACGCGCAGGTCGCCGGACTCCGCGCCGCGATCGTTTCCGGCGAAGCCGGCCTCGAGGCCGCCCGCGCCGAATCCGACGTGCGCCGCAACGCCCTCGGCGAGGCGCGCCTCGCCCATGCCGAGCAGCGTCAGCGTCTCGAGCTCGTGGGACGCGAGCTCGCCGACCTCGAGGCCCGGCGCGCCGAGGCCGTCGCCCGCCTGAATTCCCGGCGCGCCGAGGCCGAGCAGAACGAGAAGCTCATCGCCGAGCTCAGGGCCAAGGCCGTCGTCGCGCGCGGGACCTCGGCCCGCCTCGCCGGGGAGATCGAGACCGCCGCGGCCGCGCTCGCCTCGCGACGGGGCGAGCTCACCGAGACGGACGCCGCCGTCGAGTCCGAGGACCGCGTGCTCTCGGTCGACCGCGACCGCCTTCGCGTGGCCGACGGCCGACTGAAGGGCCTGGAAGTCTCCCTCGCCGAGCAGACCTCGCAATGCGGCTTCATCGTCGAGAAGGTGCTGGCCGACCATCAGCTCGCCGTCGCCGACGTGGACTGGCGTCTCCAGCTCTGGCTCTCCGACGGCGAGCCCGAGGGCGTCGCCAGCTTCGACGACCTCGAGGAAGCGGACGAGGACGGCTCCCGGCCCGCGCCCAAGGCCGTCGCCCGCCGCGGCGAACCCACCGCGGAGGATCTCGCTTCGATGGAGTCGGCGGACTGGCCGCCCCTCGTGCGCGAGATCGCCGAATTGCGCGACCGCATGGCCGGCATGGGTTCCGTGAACCTCGTCGCCGTCGAGGAATACTCCTCGCTGCGCGACCGCCACGACTTCCTGACCAAGCAGAGCGATGACCTTTGGAAGGCCAAGGAAGAACTCACGAAGGCGATCGAAGAGCTCAACCAGACCTCGCTCAAGCTCTTCACCGACACCTTCGAGCAGGTGCGCAAGAACTTCAAGTTCACCTTCGAGCGTCTGTTCGTCGGCGGTTCGGCCGACCTCACGATGGTCCAGGCCGAGGACCCGCTCGAGAGCGGCATCGAGATCATCGCCCAGCCTCCGGGCACCAAGCTTCGCGGCATCTCGCTCCTTTCCGGCGGCCAGAAGACCATGACCGCCGTCGCCCTGCTTTTCGCGATCTACATGGTGAAGCCCTCGCCGCTCTGCGTGCTCGACGAGCTCGACGCGCCGCTCGACGACACCAACGTGTCCCGTTTCACGGACATCATCCGCGAGTTCACCCGGCATTCCCAGTTCGTGGTCATCACCCACAACAAGCGGACCGTCTCGGCGGCCGACGCGATCTTCGGGGCGACCATGCAGGAGAAGGGCGTGACCCGCCTGTTCTCGATGCGGTTCAACAAGGAGCGCGACGAGGCCGAGCCGAGCCAGCCGGGCGGCGGGTTCACGATGGCGCGCTGAGGTCGCTTGCATTGGGACGGGCGCCGGTTAGGATGGCGAGGTCATGCTCCGTCATCTCTCCGCGCTTGTTCTCTTGCCGGCCATGGCGCTCGCCGGCGTCGCCTTCGAGACCGACCCTCGTCCCGTCAACCGCGCCGCCGTCGGCTCCAGCTACGCCGACATGCTGGCGCGGGTCACGCCCGCCGTCGTCAGCGTGCGCACGGCCGAGGTCATCCCGCAGGCGGTGTTGAACCGCTACCGCGGCCGCATCGACGCCAACAAGGTCCTCCAGGATGAGCAGACGGGCGAAGTCCTGCTGCCGACCGGCCTCGGTTCGGGCACCATCATCCATCCCGACGGCTACGTGATCACCAACCGTCACGTCGTGCTGCAGGAGGACCGTCGCGGCGTGGCGAAGACGGTCATCGTGCAGCTTTCCGACCGACGCGAATTCCGGGCCAAGGTCCTCGGGGTCGACGCGGGCACGGACATCGCCGTGCTCAAGGTCGAGGGGAAGGGCCTGCCCTACGCGCGGTTCGCCGACAGTGAGAAGGCGAGGGTGGGGGACGTCGTCTTCGCCATCGGCAACCCGCTGGACGCCGGCCTGACGGTCACTTCGGGCATCGTCTCGGCGCTGAGCCGTTCGGGCAAGCTGGGCATGGGGATGGCCTTCGAAGATTTCCTCCAGACCGACGCCGCGATCAACCCCGGCAACAGCGGCGGGCCGCTGATCGACTTCGAGGGCCGCCTGCTCGGCATGAACACCGCCATCAAGTCGGAGACCGGCGGGAGCATCGGCCTCGGTTACTCCATTCCGGCCAACCTCATCGCCGCCGTCGCGGTGGACCTCGCCAACCAAGGGCGCGTCGTCCGCGGCCTCATCGGGGTGCTCGGCGAGGACCTTTCCGTCGCCGAGGCGGCCAAGCTTTCCGTGGGCAAAGGCGGCGCCGTCCGGCTGACCGTGGTCAACGAAGGCATGCCGGCGGAAAAATCCGGCCTGCGCGTGGGTGACATCATCGTGGGGCTCGACGGTCAGCCCGTTGAGAACTGGAACGAGATGCGTCTGGCCATCTCCCGTCGCCGTCCAGGCGAAGTCCTCACGCTGAATTATATCCGCGAAGGCCGCGGCGCCCTGGCGCGCGTCGCCGTCGCGGAGCGTCCGCTGGACCGCTGAGCATGGGGGCGCTTTCCACATTTCGGAATCTGGCGGGGGGGCGGCTGCCTCCGTTGACCCGCACCGCCCTTGGCGCCGGGTTGGCGACCTTCGTGCTCGCGCTGGTCTTCTTCGAACCCGGGTCGGGCGGCGAGCCTCCGGCGAACCTCCTGGCCGATCCGGTCCGCCTCGTCTCGCCAGGAGACGCCCGCGCCGAAAGCGTGCTTTTGCTCGACCCTTCGGCGGTTTACTTTCCCGACCGCGGCAGTTCGACGAAGGCGGAATCGGGCGAGGTCGGCCAGCCGGAGGACGCCCCCTTTGCGCGTCCTGGGCCGGTGTTGCAGTTCGACCCCTCGAAGCCCTCGGGCGATCAAGTCGGATTGCAGCTGCCACGCTATGTCGTGCCTTCCCCGGCGGCGGCCATCGGCATGTCAGCCATCGAGCCCTACGCCACTTTCGGTTCCCATGGATACAGGACGTCGACCTTGGACCCGCGGGCAGGATTTTTCGAGATATACCCAATAGGTGGGGCAAAAGTACCGCTTGTGAGCGGGAAAATCGAAAATTTTAACCTAAATATCAACCTTAGTGGGGCTAAAAACTCTAAAAACAACCCTCCGGACGGCGTTCTCGAGGTAATTGTGAGCGTCGACTCCTTCGGCCAGGCGCCTTTGGGAGCGGTTTTGCGTAGGACCGGCAGCCAGCCGGCGGATGAGGCCATATTGAGCTGGGCCCGGTCGGTCTCATGGGGGGCGCGGTTATCGCCTGGAGCGTACCGTCTGATCGTCGGTCCTTGAGGGGTTGAAAGGGTTGTAAAAGCCTTGCAAAAATCCGCTTGACCGTGGCGGGCGGGACAGTCATTCAAACCCCTCCCTTCGCGTCTCCTGTACGTCGACGGTTCGCCCCTGTAGCTCAGTTGGCAGAGCGCGTCCTTGGTAAGGACGAGGTCGCTGGTTCAAATCCAGTCGGGGGCTCCACCACTTTCCACACACCAAACCCAACCACCTCCTCACCACCAAAAACCATGGCCAAAGAGAAGTTCAACCGCACCAAGCCTCACGTCAACGTCGGCACCATCGGTCACATCGACCATGGCAAGTCGACCACCACCGCCGCCATCGTGGCCGTCCAGGCCCGCAAAGGCCTGGCTGAGACCAAGTCTTACGCCGAGATCACCAAGGGCGGCACGGTCCGCGACGCCACCAAGACCGTGACCATCGCCGCCTCGCACGTCGAGTACGAGTCCGTCAACCGCCACTACGCCCACGT
>SXGR01034961.1_pt1 | contig 22006 bp, 44 predicted proteins | sample 3174711 | NCBI WGS metagenome assembly SXGR01 (sample SAMN11356860, study PRJNA531348) | freshwater metagenome | isolation source: freshwater sample F1-60 | place: China: Fuxian Lake, Yuxi | collected 2017-12-25 | reverse complement strand
CTGATGACCGTGTTAAAAGGATTTGTGATAGTTGGCGCGGTGTTCGTCCTGTCATACACTACTCTGTTTCTAGGGAAGATATACTTGGAGAACATTCCCGACATGCCCGTCCCTCTCTTCAGACCCTCTTAGATGCAGGCTATAAAAAAGCCAAACTCAGAGCACACAGCGATTTCTATTGGAATCAAGACGTAAACACCTGGGCCGGAACGTTCACTGATGATTTTGACATCATGTGCGAAAGCAAGGGCAAGAACTTGGCCAGTTTTGAATTTGCGGCCAAAATAAAAGCAAGGTAAAAATTACCTTGCTTTTAAATGAATAAACTATTTTTAGTTAAAAAAAACAGAACGTTCTGCGGCCAAACTTTGAGTGGCGTAAAATGCATCTGCTTGAGTCTTAATTGTTTGAATTTGTGGATCAGCCATGTATTCTTGCATGGCTTCAGAGTTTGAGAATTTCAGAGTCAATACCATTGCTGTTTTTTGTCCAAGTTCAGGTCCTGCGATTGATTTTTCTTCCACCAACTTGCCAGTGTTGATATAAGTGTTTACAACATGGGCACGTTGTTCTGCCGTGGGTTGGAATGCGTCAGTAGTGGGGTTAACGTTTTCTTTGCGAATAGTAACGGATAGGGATGGCATGTTAATTTGGTCCTTGCCTAGTAGCCAGAACATCCTGTTCCAACTTGTTCAGGTATATTTAGTGTTGTCATTGATGTTAATGCAGTTTATCCATTTTAAATTAAAACGGGTGAAAACCATGTTGCAATGCAACATATATACTGTTACACTTAATGTGTTGCTGATGCCTATGAAGGGTCAGAGATTTTAATTACTTGCTTAAAGGAGAAGTAACATGTCATACGATTTTACCAAATCTTTCGAAGAAAACCAAAAGTTGGCTCGTGAATATACTACTACAGTTGCCACTGCCGCCATCGATTTCAACAAGAAATTGATTGATGCTACCACTGAGATTTTTAACTCTGTTCGTGAACAAACAGTGGCCGCATACAAGACCATGGGCATTAAGGTTCCAGGTCTCAAGGACTAATTTAAAGTCTGCACAATCAGGAAAGGTGGCTCTAATCAGCCACCTTTTATACTTTGCAAAACAGGAGATTTTAAAAATGATGAGTAAAATTTGGAATTTTTTGGTTGATTGGACCAATTCTATTCATGCCGCAAGAACAGCCGCGGCAATGAGCAGAATGGGTGACTATGAAGGCGCCAAAAAAGTAATCACCAAGCAATACCTTTAAACTATCATAGGGCTAGAACTAAATAGCCCTATGAAAATCACAGATCTAAGCCAACCTGGTATTGGCGATATAGTTGAATTTGAAACCAATCCTGAAACTGTAGTTGAGGGTTTAATCGTTGGTGAAACCGATGATGGATATATCTATGAATTCTCAGAATCTGGTTACCAAGAGATTGCTGATTTCTTTCCCACTGAGGCACCTAAAGATAGACAAACACAAATCACAGAGTCTACCTATCAAGGCCGTGAAGTTCCTTTGGGCAGACCAATACAAGGGGATGTAAAAAAATTCAAAGTGTATGTGAAAAACAAAGCAGGCAAAGTAGTCAAAGTCAACTTTGGTGATCCCAACATGCGTATCAAAAAATCAAATCCTGCACGTCGCAAGAGTTTTCGTGCTAGACATAACTGTGCCAATCCTGGTCCCAGATGGAAGGCGCGATATTGGAGTTGTAGAAAATGGTAATGGTAGACAATGAAGGTTGCCCAATTTGTGGCGGGAAGCATACAAAGAAATGAGCAACAATAAACAACTAAAAGAAGGCCTTGCCAGTGTCAATGTTGAAGAAAAGATTGATGTCAGTCGCATTTGCAAACTGGCAGGTCTTGTCAACAACAATGCGTCGGCTACAGGTCAACGAGTGGTCGGCGAAGCCAATGAGTTAGATCACGAAGTTGAAATGGCACGTCAACAAGTGTATTCATCTGCACAAAAAGCCATACGCATCTATGAGTTGTTGGCTCAAATCAACGAACAACAAGGTCTAGAAGGATGGGTGCAATCATACCTTACTAAGGCCGCAGACTATCTTGGCGCTGTAGCAGATAACTTAGAACATCATTCGGCACTACAAGATGAAACAAACCAGCCTACTTAAACTTGTTGGTATAGTCAGCATGGCAGTCATGCTCAATGGCTGTGCCGCTGTTTATTTTGCCAAAGATAAAATTGCTAATTTTTACATGAGCCGATGGGATGCCAATGAAGCCGCGTTGGTCTCCAAGGTAACAGTTCAAAGTATAGATGCATTGCAGGTGTGTGATCCTAAAACTGCCAAAGAACAACAGGTCACAGTCATTGGTCAATTGCACAGAACTTCCACTGAACTGTTGGCCTATTCACGCACATTGCCTGACGATAATTCACCAGTAATCACTGTTGTAAAAAATATCAACGATGCCACAGACGAGTTTTATAAAAGATCTCAAGACAAGATGAGCAAACTCTACTGTGAAAATAAAGCAACAAATGTCAAGTCCATGAGCGAACAGGCTCAACGAGTAGTTCAAGCAAAAAGGAAATAATCCATGGCCACAGTGAATCGTCAACAGTTGATGTTACAAATCAATGCACTACGTTCAGAACATCCTGAATGGGGTAATCGACTTCGTGAATTGGTAGAAGCATTTGAATCTGACCAAATGACATTCGATGAACTCAAAGAACTCATTGAAGACTATCGCCGTCAAGTGCAAAATGATGCCAGCATCAGTGAAGCACAGACACGAACAAGAACAGAAGTATGTTTAGAGATGTTGTTTAATCTGGCCAAAGCAGTGATATGAAAACAACAGACTTAGAAACAGTTGACCTTGCAAGACTCAAAAAACTGGCCGGCATCCAAGAAGATGCCGATGGTGCTAACAGTCCTTTAACACATGGCGGAACAGAACGTGCAGAATACATGCGAAAACACAACATCAAACCAGGCACAGACGAATGGTTCCGCCTTTGGTTTGCAAGAACAGGGCTCACTGGCGAATCACCAATGCCCAAGCGATAATCCCAATCAGTATTTGGTGTATCCCGAAGACGATGGCTACGATCGTCCAAGAAATCCCTTTTCGCAAGTCTAGAAACATACGACTAGTTGTCACTGCCAAGTGTCGATAACTAAGTTAAATGACAACTCATGCAATTGTTCTTGGTGGAATACTCAAAGATGCTCAAGGTCGACCGTTAGGGCCTTATCGTCTTAGAACCGCTTGCAGAGAAGCAGGTTATAACTGTCATATCATTGACTTTGCTTGGGCACTCAACTCCGACAAATTGTTGACCATTTGTGAAAGTGTCATCACCGAAGATACTTTGGTTCTTGGCATTAGTAATGTTTGGTTCTCATCCAATCAAGGCATGAAAGATCCAAACTTAAATGCTTGGTTTGGTGATGTGTTTTTCTGTGAGTTTCATCGCCGCTGGCCTTGGATACAAGTGGTAATCGGTGGCACCAAGATGTCACTGGTCCAGGGATCTAAAGAACTTAAAAAATACACTCGTTGGTGGCTGACTGGCTTTGCTGACATTGGCTTTGTGGAACTGTTGCACTACCTACAAGGCAAAACCACTGATTTAAAATTCACAGTTGACAGCGACGGTTGTCACATCATTGACTGCAATGATCATTATCGTGTTGTGAACATGGATAATCTAGAAACTGTGTTTGAAAAAAGTGATGACTTTAAACCTTATCAGCCAATCAGTCTAGAAGTCAGTAGAGGTTGTATTTTTACCTGTAGTTTTTGTAGTCATCCTTTTCTTGGCAAAAAGTCTTATGAATACATCCGCAGTCCTGAAAGTATAGCCAAAGAGTTGCGTAGGAACTATGAACTGTTTGGCACAACAAGATATCAGATCATGGACGATACTTTCAATGACAGCATGGAAAAGTTAGAGCGTCTAGAACGTGCTATTGATCTTGCAAAGTTGCCGCAGTTTGAATTCTGTGGTTACATTAGAGCGGAACTTATTGCTACCAAACCTGAGATGATTCCTAAACTGCGTCAGTTGGGTATTCGTGGTGGCACCATTGGCCTTGAAAGTTTAAATCCTGGAGCAAGACGTGCTATTGGCAAAGGAATGGACATAGAACGTGTGTTTGACGCATTGGCCGATTTCAAAGCAAATAGTCGTGTGCTGTTGCACACAGGAATGATAGTTGGTCTACCTGGTGATACTGTGGAAGATGCCTATGCTTGGGTAGAACGATTTAAACGAGATAAACTGTTAGATGTTTGGACTTTTAATGGACTTGGACTCACTCATGATAAAAATGGATCTGGGGTCAGTGTATTTGACAAAGATCCAGCAAAATGGGGTTACGAAATTCTAGGCTACAATCCTGACTCCTGGACCATCAGATGGCGTAATAACCGAGGTATGATTGAACAAGAAGCAACAAAGGCCGCCACAGCCATCAATGAAGAAGCAGTCAAAATCAATGCCGCTGGCGGATTTAGTGTGGGTGCTTACTGGTTTGTGGGCGCCAGCGATCAACAGTTAGAAACAGTAACACATTGGGACATGGCGCTAGGACACAAAGGTAGTGTCAGTGGCCGTATCAGAGCCGATAAAAAAGTTGAAGAAGCACGAAATATTTTAAATAATCGTAGAAACACGCCTTAGGACCGTGGTTGTTATGACCCTACTGGCGTTGGGCGGCCACTGCCCTGGGCAAGCGATTCGCTACCGTTTTGCTCTAAAGTGTGGCCTTTTTTATTGATACACTAAATATCTTCAAGGAAACATGGCTCAAAGCGGGCTATGTTTACTACCAAATCACCAACATAGAGTTGGCTGATGTTTATGGAGATTATTAGACATGTCTACCAAAATCCGTTGGGTTCTTGCCCACGAACCAATCGAACTTTTCGTTCGCGCCGCAGAGGTCTTCAAGGCCGAAGTAGCAAAGTTGGCACCAGGTGCCTTTGACATCGAAGTCATGACACTTAGCGAATACTCAGCAAAATACAATGACGGTATCGTTGTTACCAAACACGAACTTGTTGATCTGTTGAATGCTGGTAAAATTGAAATGAGCCAGACTTACACAGTGACTTTGGGTCAATACGATCACGACTTCCGTGCATTGGATTTCCCATTCCTGTTTGAAAGCCACGACCACGCAAGCCGCGTGTTTGAAGGCCCAGTAGGTCAGCAACTTCTTTCAGGTCTCACAGAAAAAGCCGGTGTTAAAGGTCTTGCCTTTACATACTCAGGCGGTTTCCGTATTATCCCAGGTAACGAAGCCGTTGCCAAGATTGAAGATATCCGTGGTATGAAAGTTCGCACATCATTCTCACCAGTAGCAATTGATACATTTGCCGCTGTTGGTGCTGATGTTGTTCCTATGGAACTAGAAGAACTCACAGATGGTCTTGAAAAGGCCGACGTTACAGTTGGTGAGTCAACATACCCACGTGTGTATGCACTTGGTCAAAACGAAGTTTCCAAGTTTGTTAACCACACAGAGCACAGCCTGTTCTTGACATCAATCTTGATTGGTCAAGACCTGTATGCAAGCCTTCCTGCAGAAATGCAAGAAGTTGTTGCTAAGGCCGCTGTTGCTGCCGCTCGCTACGAGCGCGAATTGTCAATCGCTGATGTTGCCGTTACACAGGCACGTTGCGAAGAAGACGGTATCGCTGTTGTTCGTATGAGCGAAGAAGAAAAGGCCAAGTTCAAGGCCGCTACTGCTGGTGTTTACGCCAAGTATCCTGAACTTGCTGATCTTGTAGCCAAGATCAAGTCAGCCTAATTCCGTTTAACGGGATGGGAAGGAGTGGTGACCTTTGGTCTCACTCCTTTTCTTTTGACCGCTACATAGTGCTATGACAAACGTAGATCAATTTGAATGGGCTGACGGTAACCCCAACCACGAAGACCGCGAACATATGAGTGTGCGTTTGGCAGGCAACAAGATTGAACCTGCCTATCTTAACCATGACAATATCTATGACGATATGCCTGGCAGTGATAGAGACGACGCCATTGTTGGTGTTGTAATTTTTCCAATGGACAAGAACCATCGTTGGGCCACTGTCCAACTCACTGGGCGTGTTATGGTCCGAAAAGAGTGTGCCAAACGCAGTAATTGGGCCAAAATGCAAGAAAACGCTTGTGGACCACTAGACGAATATTTTATCCGTTGACAAACATTGACAATGGTGCTAAACTACAAGCATCATGTCAACTAGGAGATTCAACATGCATTGGTTAGATCAACTTAAACTTTGGCTCATCAACAACGGTCCAAGTGCTTCATTGGCTCTATTAACCGTTTTTATCTTCACCATTCTTATTATCGCACGATTCGCCTAATCATGAGCATGCACCTAGTTGGGCCGTGGCTGTCAACTACCAGCACCCGGCGTCGCAAACAAGTGAAATTTCGTAGTGCCGAACACAAGGCCCAGTATCTTCGCGGACAGGAAGAATGGTCTAAACTTTTAAAGCGGCACAACATTGATCCTAGTAAAAAAACTAAGAATCAACCCTTTGTTGTTTTGCCCACTGATGCCAGTGCTAAACCTTATCACAGAGAGACTGAACATTTCCCTAGCCTGGCTCCTGAAAACTTGGGGCCATGTTTGAAAAAGGAACCTCATCGTTACACAGGAACCCTTATCAAAGGCATTGCCACTATGCATAAGAGCAATGCTGTGCCTGTGATCAACGAAGAGCAGGCTCGAGATATCAGTAGAATGCGTAGGTAAATATCAAAAGGAGATGATCATGAAGAAATCCGGAATCATTGCAGTAGCCGCCCTAGCAATTTTGCTCACAGGCTGTGCTACAAATCGCGACACTGGCGCAGTAGTTGGCGGTGTTGCTGGTGGTGTTCTAGGTAGCACCATTGGTGGAGGAACAGGCCGTGTTATTGCCACTGGCGTAGGTGCCGCAGTAGGTGCCGCAGTTGGATCTGCTGTGGGCGATGACATAGATCGAAATCGTGCTAGACCTCCGGCACCAGTGGTATATCGAGACCATGCATCAACATTTGAACAATGTTTGCCATTTCCTCCGGGGACTGAACGCCATGCCTGTGAGCGCGGAGTAAGACAGCGTATGGCTGAAGAACAACGCCAGCGTGAACAAGAGGCATATCGTAGAGGCTATGGTCGTTAAAAATATCTTTGACATATAAATGAAAAACCCGGGTCAAGCCCGGGTTTCCTTTTGCCTAGCACAAAAATTAGGCGTCTAAATTATAGCCTGGCATGTTTACCACGTGCTTGTGTTCAACAATACCATTTGCGGTATTGTAAGCGGCACGATCGGCATTGCGAGCGGCAACTAATGCTGATGCTTCCCAGTCGGCAAAATGTGCGGCACGAGCAAAGAAAAGTGTGCGAACACGCTTCAAGCCGTTGGCATAAATTCTTTCACCAACAACGGCCATTGGTCCGTCTGAACGGATTTCTACTTTCTGTTCTGCTGTCATTGTGTAAAATGGAACATTGGTGTTGGGGCGAGTTGATTTTAAAACTACGAGTTTTCCAGCCATGATTTGGCTCCTTCAAGTTTGTAACATCTTTGCTGAATAAACATCAGCCAATATGTCTATGTCTTTGCCACTCTAAGCGACAAAGTTGTTACCCAAATCTTTTGGGCCTGTTATTTATTATCCTATAATAGTTTACCAGCATACATTAGCCTGAAAATCCCAGGATTTTTTCAGGGTTTTTAGGCCCAAAACCACGATTTGTAAGGGTTTTGTAAGTCATTGATTTTTAAGGGTTTTTTAGCCCTGCTAAACCATTGATTTTTAAGGGCTTTTTGTGTTGCAAAAATGCCACACAGTTTGCGGGTGTTGCAAAAATACAACACAAAAAGCACCAAAAAACGGTTGACTTTGTGGTCCAGATCGGCTATAATAAAAGCATGGACAGTAAGAAACCCACCACCCGCAAGCGCCGCGCAGATCGCAACCATGCAATCTACGAGCTGTTCTGTGAGGTTACGGGCCAGAGCTACATTGGCGTAACCGTAGTTGATGGCTCAGCACTGGCTTCAGTGCGCGGCCGCTTCAACCGGCACTTGAGCCGCGCCAAGACTGAGAGCAAAGATTGGTTCTTGTGCGAAGCACTTCGCAAGTATGGTCGTGAAGGTTTTACGCCTTACCTGCTTGAGGTGGTTCGCGGCAAGGCCCAAGCCCATGCTCGTGAGCGCGAACTCACTGCTGAACTGCAACCTGCACTCAACACTCTGTAAGGAACTGCAATGACTAAATTTCAGCAAGATGCCCTGAACAGTTTTTACGAAGAATTGATCTACTTGGACGAAATTGCCGGCGAACTGGATCTCGAGTCCAATGTTCGGATCAATGCTCGTCGCCAGGAATTGGTCCTATTGATCAAACAGTTGGAAAAAACGGTTGACCAAGTCGCTGTTTGACTGTATAATATTCACTATCAACTCACAAAGGAGAACTTAAATGGCCACTTGTTCTGCAATTGCTGTCACTCACGGCACCGTAGTCAAAGGCGTTTACTGCCATTGGGACGGCTATATCGATCACAACGGCGTGATTCTCCAGGAGCACTATGATTCGGCCAAAGCCAATCACCTGGTGGCTCTAGGCGATGTTTCCAGCCTGCGACCTGAAATTGGTGAGAAGCATGCGTTCAGTCAGTTTGAACTGCCCAAAGAAGAAGTGGAAGCATTCAAGGCTCTGACTGAAAACTGGTGCACCTTTTACGGTCGTGATCGCGGCGAAACAGGCACAAGTTGGAAGGTGTTTGCCGATGCCGACGAGTTCATGGCCCACTTTGATGGTTGTGGCTGTGAATACTTTTATCTCATGCACGAAGGTGTTTGGTATGTGAACCAATATGGCCGTGGCTGGGAACGACTTGACAAAGTCATTGTTGGTGAATCTGTTCTGCAAGACGCTTAACTTTAGGAGACAATCATGAACATTCAAGAAATCAACCGTAGCATTATCACTGGCACATTTACCAATGAACAGTTGAACAGTATCGCGTCTGCTGTCAAGTATGCTCGCAGTCAACTGGGCCGTATTACTATGCGACAACTGCGCCGGGGTGTGACTGTCAAGTTTGTCAGCAACCGCAATGGGCAAACTGTCACTGGCACCGTTGAAGATATCAAACTCAAGAACGTGATGGTTACCACGGCACTAGGTCGTTACCGTGTTCCTGCTAATATGCTGGAGGTGGTATAATGCTAGATATTCGCACCATCATTCAAAGCATTGGGCGAGGTATTGACCGAATCAACACCGAGGATATCACTCCCGAGGAGATGGCCAAGACCCTGGAAGTCATTGGTGGACTCAGTAAGGCCGCGGCTGAACAGATTCGCAAGGACCTAGTTGAACGTAGTTTTAACCAAGAGGTAGTTTAAATGGAAACTGTTTTTCAAACCGTTGGTGATGGCTACTGGAGCAACCGCCAGGCCAATGTTCGAATTGTCGGCATTGATGTGCCTTACCTTGCCAGCACAGAAACCGAATTTGCTGAACTAGTTGTGGGCTTTAATGTGCTGGATTGGAACTGCGAGCAACATGGACTGATCTATACGGATAGCCAATTCCTGTCAGATTTACGCCAACATTTTGTTGACAATGGCTTTAGTCAAAGTGCAGTCAACGACATTGAATACAGCGAACAAGGTATGCAAGGTGATGATTATGTGAGTCTCGACGTTCGCGAAGTGTTCCTGCGTGAATGGAGACTCATGCACGAAATTTATTCCCCTTACATTGGAAGTTAATAATGAAAGTTCTACTTCTAGCTATCACTACCTTCCTCGCAAGCGTCTTTTTTACATCAGAAGTCATGGCCGCAAAGTCCGTTCGTGGCTACACGCGGAAAGATGGGACACATGTAGCGCCACATCGCAGGACAGATGCTAACCAGACACAGCGGGACAACTGGTCGAGCAAGCCGAACAGCAACCCCTACACTGGCAAGCGAGGGAGCAGAGAACCAACAAGGTAGGATTCAAAAATGATGACCGAAGGTGAGAAGGCAGGTTGGTTTGCAGTTGTGTTTCTACTCTTGGTAGGTGCGGCCGCTTACTTCACGATCTTTATGGTTATTTTTAGTTTTGTTAAAAAATTGATTTGGAGTTGAAAAATGAGAAAACTAATTGATCCAAATAGTAGTTGCGGGTTCTGTGGTGGATATGACCTTGGAACAAGATGCGAGAGTTGTGGTGCTGGTAGAAAGAAAAAGTATGCCGAAGTTTCTCTTGATATGGACGAGAACCGCACAGTATGGCAAGTCATGGTTTTCGATGAAGATCACAATCTATTGGAAACCCTTCCTTTCCGTGACAAACAGGATGCGGATGAGTATGCAGAATTGTTTGAGGTGAGACTATGAACGAACGAATTGCTAAACTGTATGATCAGGCTATCGTCATTGAAGATGGTGGAGACTATGTTTGTGGTGAATTGGATCCTGCAAAGTTCGCCGAGTTGATTGTGCGAGAATGTATTGGACAGTTGGAGTTGGTTAGAAAATATAGGTATGACAGGGTTCAACCTTTAGAAAATCAGCAGACAATCATTGATGAATGCCAGTATCAGATTAAACAACATTTTGGAGTTGAAGAATGAAGAACACATATATTGTAGATGATAAAGGCAACAAAGAATCAGTTGATTGGTATGATTTTTTGACCAATGACAATAATCCTACCATGAAGCGCCTTGCAGATGAACTGCTCAAAGACCCTATGTTTCAAAAAATTATGAAAGACAATGGAGTTGAAGAATGAACGAACATATACAAAAACTTGCGGAACAACAAGGTTTAACTGGGCCTAACTATTTTCTTTCTTCACAAGAGTTAGAAAAGTTCGCCGAGTTGATTATTCAGGAATGCGTATCTATCTGTAAGGAAAAAGAACGAGCGAATTTGTATGGTGTTAGGGAAGTCGAAACAACGATTAAAGAACATTTCGGAATTAAAGAATGAAAATAGATCACGACACATTTGACACGATTGGCAACCGCATGGTGCTGATATTCCATAAACTTGCTCTGTTTGGTATTGGTGCGGCCACTGTATGGGCGGCCGGTTGGACCTTTGTGGATATCTTTGCCAAGCATCATGCCAGCATCGCTGATCTGCTGATGCTGTTTATCTATTTGGAGTTGGGTGCCATGGTGGGTATCTATTTTAAAACCAATCACATGCCAGTGAGATTCCTGTTGTATATTGCCATCACTGCCCTGACCAGACACATGGTTGATGCTGTGAGCCATGCGCCCATGAACATCTTGGAAGTTACCACTGTGGCTGGTGCCACTTTGATTATCAGCATCAGTGTGTTGATTGTGAGATATACCAGTGCCAAATATGCTTCTGGTGCCAACTCAGATGAAACAGCCTAGGAGTTAAACAATGAAACATAAATTTGCGGAATGGTTTGGTCGTAACCGTCAAACGATCGGATACACAGTAGGCGGCTTGAACCTGTTTGCTGGATTGAGTTATTTCATGCAGGGTCAAATCATAGCTGGCATTATTTGGGTAGTAATAGGTGCCATGATTGTGTTTGACACAAGAGAATTCAAATAACTGAAAGAAAATCGTGTTTAGTATATTAAAATTTATTTGGATAGTTGTCCAAGCCATTAGGCAATCAGGCCATGATCTGCTGAATCCCGATGTTAACCCTTTAAGGCACATGCCGGTTTATATAAGATACTTTGCCAGCATACTGATTGCCTGTTTCTGGTGTTTGGCATTTGGCTTGTTCTTTGGAGAACTGTTGTTCATAGGCTACAACATGCTGGGACACATTGCCATCGTCAGCATGGTGTTTGTGACCTGGGGTGCGTTCCGGACCAGTGAACGCCTTTACGGACCAGGCCGTGGCGTGAACTATCTGCGACAACCTGACTACAGCAGTCGTTGCGATGAACTCACAGAAGAACAACGTGAAGAATTGGCTAAGAAGATATGAACGATTTAAAATTTACAACTGCTGGTGATTACATGAACTACACCAATGATAGGATTAAAGAACTTGCTATAAATGCAGGACTGCTGAACTATGTGGACCATGAAACACCAAGACACTACTTTGTTCATGCTCACATAGAAATTGAAGACATTAACAAGTTTGCCGAGTTAATTGTGCGGGACTGTGCTGGTATTGCTTATGAATATGATGCACCAAAAATGAGTGGTCCAGGTATGATTATTGCTGGCAGAATCGAACAACATTTCGGAGTTGAAGAATGATTGACTATAACGAAGCCTTGCGAGAAATGCACCAAGGCCGTGTGGTTAAGTATGTGGGCACAGTCAACGGCAATGTTATGAGTGATAACGGTGCCAGTTTCTGTATGTGCCGTGGTTGTATTTTCCGTTTTGATGACGGAGTAATTAAATGGAACAAACTGGGCTACATGGTGTATGATCCAGACTTCAGATATGAACTAACTGGAGAGACTGTTGATCCCAGAGCCTGGAAACCAGAACGTAACGCCAACAGACGAGATATCAAGAGCAAGTTGGGTTATAGTAGAATAGGATTAGGAAATGTATGAATAAGATACCAATGTTAGAACGGTTTGCCGCACAGAGTCTTGTGCCATACAATGGAGAACTGATCTTCAGTAAAGAAAAGTTTGCCGAGTTAATTGTCGGGGAATGTGCCATGGTGGTTGAACAAAATCTCTATCAAAATATAGGATGGAATACTGCTAGGAAAGTTAAAGAACATTTTGGTATCGGAGTTGAATGATGAGCAGACCACCTTTAAAAGGCAGTATTACTACATGGACTAATCGTCCTATGTGCCAGATTGCTGGTTGCCAAAATCAAGCCATGTATGTGTATGGATATGATGACGGCACATGGAAATGGCGTGTAAGACACGGCAAGATCATTTGTTCTGCACATCATACCAAGACATGGCATCCAAGTCTCAAACACCGAAAAGATCATTGTGAAAATAAATCCGGATTTTTAGGTTTTAAATGCACCACCACTATAGTCTGGGATGGTATGTTAGAGGTGGATCATAAAAATGGCAATCCTAGAGATAATCGACCTATAAACTTGCAGACATTGTGTAGTTGTTGCCACAAATATAAAACCAAAATCAACAAAGATTATCTTACCGATGGTCGAAAAACATTAGGTATGAGGAGTTGAACTATGAGTTTTCTTTGGGGATTTTTTTGGGGATTCTTATTAGGTATTATAGTAGGTGTGTTTTATATGGCATTCCGTTCCAATGAAGATGATAGGACAACTACACCATGAATCAACGAATCAAAGAACTTGCCAAGCAAGCCACTCGCTATATTGATCCAACGATCAATGAGGGAGTATGTTGGGAACTAGACCAACAAAAGTTCGCCCAGTTGATTGTGCAGGAATGCGTTGATCAAGTGGAGCTTTTTAATGTTTGGCCGGATGTAAGACCAAGGCATATTGTAGAAGCAATCAAACAACATTTCGGAGTTGAAGAATGAAAAATCGCTATGGTGATGAATACAGTTTTCTGAAACTTTCAGACAATACCTACACCATTGTTGGTGATCTCAAATACTGGCGCTACGGTTGCCGCGATGGACAGGAACAGCTGGACCTAACTGATCTAGGTTTTGTTGACCCCAGCGGTGGACCATTTATTTCAGTTGGAAGTGTAATCGAAGGACGCAAGATTTCCAAAATCCAACTTGCAGACGATCAACTAGTATTTGAGGTTGCTTGACCATGTCATGGGTTGAATTCTTTCGATCCATGTCCACAATACTGGGTTCACTGTTGCTGGTGGTAGTGATAGTGTTTACAGCCTGGATGCTGACCAGACACAAATAAATCATTATCTTTTTATATTATGGCTGTGTATCTATCATATATACTGCCAGTCTCTTTTGGAGGAAAACTACATGGCAGATTTTGCAGACGAAGCGCAAGACGCAATGGAGCAGGCGGCCTATTTGGCCAGCCTAGTTCGTAAACAACCGCCCAGTTTACCAGTGGGCGAATGTTTGGAATGCGGAGATACAACTCCGGGCAGTTTCTGCTGTCCTGATTGTCGGGACGGTTACGAACTTAGAGAAAAAATGCGCCGTATCAGCGGCCAAGGTTAAACAACCGGTCTGCATCACTGCTAAATGTAGTGATGCAGATTAAAGTGAATCGCGAACTTGCCACAGGCCTGATCTTTGTGATCACAGGCCTGTTCTTTTTATATTTTGGACGAGGTTATGGCCTAGGTGACCCATTCAACATGGGCCCTGGGTTTTTGCCGTTTTATCTGTCTTGGACTTTGGTGATATTGGGCGCAATACAATTGGTCCGGGCTTGGCGTGTGCGTGATAAAATTGATATTGATGTGCTTCGTCCTGTAGTCGTCATGACCAGCATTGCAGGCTTTGCTTATTTCTTGCCTTGGATGGGTGCCATCATTGGTGCAGGTTTGGTCATGCTAATTTCGGCCATACTGCATCCAAAATTTAACTTTAGACTCTGGCTAATATCTTACCTAGTGGTCATTGCTTTGATACTGATGTTTAAGTTTTTACTAGGGAGCACTATACCGCTATGGACTTTTTAACCTACGGCTTAGCCACTGTTTTAGACCCTACCAACTTACTGTTTTGTTTGATTGGTTGTGTGATTGGCACATTGATTGGTGTGCTACCTGGACTAGGACCCACTGCCACAATTAGTATGCTGTTGCCAGTGACTTATGGTCTTGGACCCTTGCCCAGCATTGTTATGTTGGCAGGTATCTATTATGGTTCCATGTATGGTGGTTCCACATCTGCAATCTTGTTAAACATGCCAGGAGAACCTGCATCAGTGATGACCTGTATTGATGGCAATCGCATGACTAGAAATGGTCGTGCAGGTGTGGCCATTTTTACCGCGGGCATGAGCAGTTTCATTGCCGGCATCATGGCCACGTTTTTAATTGCTATCTTTAGTCCACCACTGAGTGAACTGGCTTTTAAATTTGGACCCTCTGAGTTTTGTCTGTTGATGGTGTTGGGTTTTGTCACTGTTGGGGTAGTTACCACAGGTGACATGCTCAAGGGTATAGGCATGGCCATCATTGGTATTTTACTGGGCACGATAGGAACAGACATCAACTCAGGTGTCATGCGCTATACATTTGGCATTGCTGATCTTGCTGATGGTATAGGCTTTGCCATTGTTGCTGTGGGCTTGTTTGCCTTTGCAGACATAGCCAAAAACCTAGCAGACAAAATGGACTTTAGTGTCTATCGTGGCACGATCAATTTAATACCGGCTTGGAGTGATGTTCGCAGACTGATCCCTAGCAGTCTACGTGGTGGCGCCATTGGTAGTTTCTTTGGACTTATTCCTGGAGGTTCTGCGGCCATGAGCAGTTTCGCCGCTTATGCTGTGGAAAAGAAGTTCAGCAGTCACCGCAACGAAATTGGCCAAGGTGCAGTAGAAGGTGTAGCAGGTCCCGAAAGTGCCAACAACGCCGCTAGTCAAACAGGCTTTATACCTTTGCTGAGTCTTGGCATTCCAGAAAATGCTACCATGGCATTGATGTTGGGTGCCTTGATCATCAATGGCATTCAACCGGGTCCTATGGTCATTGTCAAACAACCAGAACTGTTCTGGGGCATTGTGGCATCAATGCTGATTGGTAACCTAATATTGGTCATACTCAATATTCCATTGATTAAAATTTGGGTGCAGATGTTGAAGGTGCCCTATCATGTGTTGTATCCTGTGATCATTGCTGTGTGTTGTGTGGGTGTCTACAGTATTGGCAACAATCCCAATGATGTAATCATCGCTGCCGTATTTGGTCTTGCGGGTTACTATTTGCTGACTTTAGGGTTAGAAGCCGCGCCGCTGATGTTGGGTTTAATTCTAGGGCCTATGTTTGAAGAATATTTCCGACGACAAATGATGATAGCCAATGGCAGTCTCATGCCCTTTATTGAACGACCAATTTCGTTGGCATTGACTGTGGCACTGGCAGGTGTTGTAATCTACGGACTTTATCAAATGTTTTGTAAAAGACCAGTAAATAAGGCGTTGGATTTCACAGAGAAGCCCAACCCATAAAATTCTTTAGAGAAAAGGATCTACCATGAAAAAGTTCATTAGCCTAATCATGGTCGCATTAGTATCAACGTCTGCTTTAGCACAGACAACAATTGCTATACAAAATCCCTATAGTCCCAGTCATTCAGCCACACCAGCACTATTAAAGATAGTAGAAACTGCCAACCAAAGTCAGACAGACTATCGCTTTGTTGTTGAATACAAGCCAGGCGGCAATCAAGTAATTGCACTGAAAAACCTTGATCAGGATCCACAAAATCGCTTGGCTATCATTGCTCCGGCCTTTGTAGAAAATACAAGAAATGGATCAGTTCAGGCTCGTAATTATGTGCCTGTGCATGCTTTAGGCGATGCTTGTTGGGCAGTGATTTCTAATTTAGGCGCAGACCTAAATGCACTACGTGGTCAGCGTGAAGTTATTGTAGGCGGAGTAGGCTTTGGTAATGCCGCACACCTGACAGGTTTGGCTGTTGGTGAAAAATTAGGATTCCGAGTCAAATTCATTGTGTTCAAAAGCAACAACGAAGCACTGATTAATATGGCTGGCGGCAATGGCGTAAACTTTGTGATTGACAAAGTAGACCGTGAAAACTTTGAAGCACTACGTCAGCGCAATCCTGCACTGAATATTGTGGCCGCAAGTTGCCCGTCACGACTACCTGACTTTCCGCAGGTCAAAACCCTAAAGGAACAGGGCTATAACACTCCTTATATTTTCAACATCACTGTTGCACATGCCAACATGCCGCAGGTCACAAGAGACCGTCTAGGACGCATTCTCACTGATGCCACTGTTCGTGTTAGCGAAGCAGAAATTTATAGACTCAGTGGCATGCGCCCTCCAGTATTTGATCGCATTACTGCCGAGCAGTTTTATCATCAAAGCGCAGATTTGGTAGGCACACTTCTGACACGCTATCAGGATCAAATTCCCAAGCAATGACATTGCCTTTGTTTTTTCCACCAGAAATGTTAAATCAAGCACTCAGGGATTTTAGTTTTTAAAAATAAATACCCCATGTTAGTAAGAGACTTGTTTGAAGCGGCCTCAAGTGTTCTATATCACTACACCAGTATCTTGGATGCTAAAAAAATCTTGGATACTGGTGTTTTTGAGTTGAGTTCTGTTGTGGGCAACAAAAGCGAAGAAAATTATGCTCCGCCGGGTCATCCCTACTTCTTCTCTACCACACGCACAAGACTAGGAGACTATCACAGATTTGTGGGATCAGGCGGCGTCTTGTTTGTTTTAGATGGGCAGTGGTTTAATCAACGTTATAAGGCGAAACCCATTGACTATTGGGAACGTTCTTGGAACTATCCTGAATCAGGACGAAGTCGAGAGGCCGAAGATCGTATTTTTAGTCGAGAACCCACTATACCCATTGGCGGTGTGCAAGAAATCCATGTGCTGATGAAGGAACAACACGAGTGGCGCAGTCCAGCGGCTAGAAAACTGCTGATTGCTGGTAAACGTGCAGGAATACTCACATTCTTTTACACTGACGAAAAGTCCTGGCGTTTGTTAAACAAACAAAAAACTGTTCGACCTGATCGCAATGCACCAGAACTAAAAGGGCACGAACCACAGCGCATCAACAGGCCCAGCCGTGACTATCTTGCTCCTTGGCTAGAACTCATACACAAAAAGAACAAGACAGAACTCAGCAAAGACGGCGAGAAATTGCGCTATAATTTGCTGATGTATGGCGCCAGATACGACAATGAAGATCAGAATCTTGGTGTTGACCTTAGCAATGCTAGAAAACCTAGCAGTGGAGATCATTCTACAGCCATTAAAATCATTGACTACATGCAAAAAAATGGCTACAAGACCACACACGAATTAAAAAAAGCCATGGTCAACAAGTGGGATGCTATAAGTCGTCCTGCCAATTAACCGGTATTAAATCAATAAATAACCCAAGGATGCGTAAGCACCTAAATTAGGAGACACTAAATGTTTAATTTTCTGAAAAACTTGTTCGGCACCACGAAGGAAGAAGCCAAGCCAGTAGAAGCAGAAGCACCTGCCAAGGTCGAAGCACCAATTGCAGTTGATGGCGCAGGTCTTGTTGAAACTATTCAAACATCAGCCATTACTACAAATTGGCCTTTTCCTGGGCCTTTTCCATTGGATCCAAAGCCAGCCGAAGGCGAAAAGAAAGTCAAGGTATCTGCTTCCAAGAAGCCACGTGCTAAAAAAGCCAAGAAGTAATTAAATGTATCTTAGAGAAGTATTGGCCTATAGTTTGGTTACAGAAGGCGGGCATGCTTTCAAGCATCCTGACGGGTCACCACGCACCAAACAACAGGCCACTACCTCTGAGGTAGATGCTACACTTAAAGCCCTGGGCAAAAGAATCGGCATTGATCTAATATCAATGAAAACAGGTTCAACAATCTACCCAGACAAGATCACCGGTGACGGTGACACCATGCTGGATCCTGCAGATTTTATCAAGGTTGATCCCAAAGCACCTGCCAAGGAAACACAAAATCGTTTCCGCGAATGGCTGACCAGTAAGTTGGTTGGAGCAGGATTCAAAGACACCATCAATATCAAAAAACAAAGCGATGGTATCACAGTTGAAGCACCTATTCCTGGCACAGACGAAACTCTGCAGATCGACCTTGATATTTCTGAACCCGGTGATGGCAAGTTTGCTCGTTGGGCACGTCGTGGCGAGCCTGGCGAAGCCAAAGGTGTCTTCCGTCAAATTTTAAAGAGTGCCATTGCTAGAACTCTAAATCCCAATTGGAAGTGGAGTTACAAAAATAGTTTGTTTGACGAAGAGTCCGGCAAGACCTTGACCAAAGACCCAGATAAGATTGCCAAACTAATGTTTGGAAAAACTGGTAAGGCCTCAGACTTGGACAACATTCAAACTATTGTTGTTAAATTAAAACAAACACACCCTGACATCTATCAAACTGTCATTGACAAAGCCAACGAAGGCATTGCCAAAATGGGCTTTGAATATAGGTTAAAATAATCAATGCTGTTGCGTGAACTAGTTTCTATTGCTGAAAGTGTGGGATTGGCACAGCGTCGGCCTGGTGACAAGTTTATGTCATCCCAAGGCGGTCCTATTTTATATTTTCAACACCTAGACTTCTATCCCAGTTCGGGTAGTTTTGGCAGTGAAGAAGAAATGCAAACTGCCATTGACAAATTAGATTTGACCATTCAATGGTCAAATCAAAGTCGTGGTAGTTTGGGTTTTGGCATTGCACAATTCAAAGACGATGCTGACAATATCCATCACTTGGGTAGATACTTCAGAACTATCAGTGCCAACAGATTAGAAAATCGTTTCCCCAATGACTTGCCAGGCGGTTACCGACTGCAAAGCAAGACAGCGATCAAAGAGCGTTCAGGCTACAAGCCCACAGATATTTTAACCAACTTGAAGGATCAAACTCCAGATGGTGTGCTGAATCAAATCATTGCCAAATTTGGCGAAGACAGCGATGAAGTTCGTGCCACCAAAGCATTTATGGAATCAACTTCATACCCTATGAGATTGCCATTAGGCAAAATGAACTTTAATGCGTTCACCAACTACTTCTGTGAATTGCTACAGCCAATGGCAATGATCATGGGCAAGATGTTGAACGGCAATGCCCATGAAGCCGAAAAAGAATTTTTGGGTGGACAAGGATTCAATACTTGCAAGATAACATTTGGTGGCGGCAAAACAGAAGGACTCACTGATTCAACATTGACAAATCCTGCTGGTGCCAGCATTGGCATCAGCAGTAAAGCCAGGTCCGGCGCCAAAGCGTCTGCAAGAAATCTCCATGACAAAGTCAAGGAGTTGTCAGACACTGATTCTGGCCGAGACATGTTGTCAAACTTTCCTGATGAAATCAAAATCATCAATGACATTGTGGATGGCGGCTATGATGGCGGCCCATTAAATCTTGCTATGCAGTTTGGCATCATTACTCTACAAGAACATGATCAGATTCGTAGCCTGCGTAAATTAGGTCCACAAGAAATCATTGGCAAAGGTCTTATTTCTCCTAGACTGGAACAAATGTATGCAGGTCGCAACGTCAGAGATCCTGCTCGTGTAGTGCCATTTTTCCATTTGTTGGCCACTTGTGCTTATGCAGTGGCCGCACATGTCAATGAGAAAACTAAATTTTCCAAGGCCGCATCAGCAATTCTCAACCACGGTGCTCTCATCCAAGTTTATACCAATGCACGTCAACAAGGCACTGACATTGTGTTAGACAAGTTTGATGCCAGGCATCCCAGCCTGGCTGTTACAGATGTTGTATTAAGTGCTGAGAAAACTTATTTCAGCACTGGCAACAAAGGCAACTTTACATTCCACATTCTCAAGAACGGTGCAACAATGACCGACGTTGAGGCCACAGCAGATGACAATGTTGTTGAACCTGAGGCACCTAATAAGGCTCCAGTTAAACACGGCACTCTGCGCCCCGAAAAGTAATTTAAGTTATAACAATTGCAATTAACCCAGCACTTTTAATTTACTCTACAGTATTTAAATAGTCATAACAGTAAGGTTCTTGAGGTCTTACTGGTCGGGAGCCACTCGCAATGAAAGCCAAACATTTGCTTGGCATGGCAGTAATTGTGTATTCAACTACTGCTTCAGCCTCTGAGATTGTTCATCAATTTAACAGCCCTTCCTTTTCAGGAATAGGTTATTCTAGTCACGTGATGACAATTTACAACATGGAATTGGCTAGAAAACTTGCTATTGCCGCAGAGAAGAAAGCAGAACAACTGAAGGCCGAGCAAGATGCAAAAAATACAACAATGGCTCGATTCGTCAGCAATCTTGAATCAAGAGTCTATAACGAACTGGCCAGACAAATAACTGAAAAGTTATTTCAAGGCACAGGCACACAAGTTCAAGGCACATTTGCCTTCAACGGCGGAACTATTTCCTATGTCAAGACTGGTAATTTAATTACCATTACCATTACTGATGCCAACGGTAATATAACAACTATGACCGTTCCTATTGGTGATTTTGGATGGTTACAACCATGATGAAAACTGCTATATCTCTTGCTGTGTCACTGGCACTGGCTGGTTGCGGAACTACGGGCAATAATTTTCGCGAAATGATTGATGCAGGTCCACAGGATCCAAGTGTAGTTCAAACTGAACTAAAGATTAAAATAGATCTACCGCCTCCAGCAGGCGGTGCCGTTGTAGTGGCTGTTTATAATTTCCGAGACCAGACTGGACAACGTAAGAGTCAAGCCAACGTGGCCAGTTTAAGTTCAGCAGTAACACAAGGTGCAGATGCGTATTTGATTCGCAGTCTACAAACAGTTGGTGGTGGTCAGTGGTTTAAAGTTGTAGAGCGTGGCGGCCTTGACAACATTGTCAAAGAACGTCAATTGATTCGTCAAATGCGCGAACTTTACGAAGGTAAAGATGCAAGACCTTTACCTCCAATGGTTTTTGCTGGTATGATTTTTGAAGGCGGCATTATTGGCTACGATTCAAATGTCATGAGCGGCGGTGCTGGTGCTAGAATACTAGGCATTGGCGCACAAACAGAATATCGTCAAGATGAAGTGGTAATCAGTCTTCGTGCAGTTAGCGTTGCCACTGGCGAAGTATTGGCATCAGTTGCAATGTCTAAAACAGTAATTAGTTTCCAAGACAAGGCTGGCGTCCTAAGATTCAACGAACTTGGCACAAGAGCAGTTGAAGCCGAAATTGGTAGTGCTACCAACGAGTCAATGAACAAGGCTGTGCAATTGGCTATCCACGGTGCTGTTATTGAAATGATCAAGGAAGGTGAACGCAAAGGTCATTGGCAATTCAAGCAAGATGTTAGGCCAGCACCCAAGGTAGAAGCACCCAAGGTAGAAGCACCCAAGGTAGAAGCACCCAAGGTAGAAGCACCCAAGG